>Ga0315544_1000514_pt1 | contig 35987 bp, 18 predicted proteins | sample SalMarSW160130MG_2_FD_202543 | JGI IMG/M metagenome (GOLD analysis project Ga0315544, IMG submission 202543) | Salt marsh sediment microbial communities from the Plum Island Ecosystem LTER, Massachusetts, United States - Salt Marsh Sediment SW1601-130 ... | reverse complement strand
CAACTGTGCAATCCTCTTTCAATGTGTAAATTCCGGTGTAATTGATCACCCTTGTCCGATTTAAATTGAGCAGTGATGTCCGGACTAAATTGAGCAGTCATTTTCAAGTCTAAAAATTTTAGCCTCACTGATATAATTTAACTCTAACTTAAAATAAATTTGTCATAATATAAAATAATTACTTTTCAAATAGGTTGTAAGTAATTCTCAACCTATATTTATTTTGCATTAAATTCCTTAATAAATATGTTAATGGTGAATAAAAGAATTCTCTTGGCAATAAGCCTAGTTTCTTTGTCAATAATTTTAAAATCACAAAATATTTATATTAATGAATTTTTAACATCTAATGTAACTAACAAAGAAGATTTAATTGAAACAAGTGATTTTGCTGACTGGATTGAAATTTATAATGCCAGTAATAATAATGTCGATTTAAGCGGATATTATTTAAAAGATAACATAAATGATACCGAGAAATGGGTTTTTCCTGAGGGTTCAATAATCGGGTCAAATGATTATATATTTCTTTGGGCAGATGGTGAAAATATGGTTCCCGGCGATACCTACAGCCGACCTTTTACTTTTGATAATGTAATCATTCAATCCTACCATACCAACTTTAAATTAAGCAAATACGGTGAGGAAATTGCGCTGTATAATTCACAAGGTTTGCTTATTGATTATGTTGAATATGGCCCTCAATTATATGATGTATCGTATGGACGGAAACCAGACGGTGGAGAAAACTGGTATTATTTTGGCGAACCTACACCTGAAGCTTCAAATAGCACGGAAGGCCTATCTACCTTGGTTTACACTGAAACTCCAGCAATATTTCCTGAAGGGAATATGTACCAATCTATCCAATCAGTATCATTATCAGTAAATTCAAATTCAGCAGAAATTTATTATACAACGGACGGATCATTTCCTACAAAAAGTTCAAACCTTTATTCAAATCCTATTTCCGTTGGGGAAACAACTGTTATAAAAGCCAGGGCATTTGAAAATGGCAAACTCCCCGGGAAAGTAATTACACACACCTTCTTTATTAATGAAGAAACTGTTAATCTGCCCATTGTTTCATTTTCCACTAATCCAACATATTTATTTGATGACGAAAAAGGTATTTATGATAATGTTTTAAAAATGAAGGAAATACCTATTACTTTAGAATATTACGAATCGTATGGAAACAAAAGCTTTACTGTAAATGCCGGCTCAAGAATCGCAGGTTTAAACATTTGGCGTTTTGCCCAAAAACCCTTTACAGTTTACCTTAGGGGAAAATATGGTGATGAATCAATTAATTATAAAATATTTAAAGAAAAAAATATTGGCATTTTTACTAAGCTTGCTTTAAGAAATGCAGGCGACGACTGGGAAGGGACATTTTTCCGTGATCCTATGATGCAATATATAACAGTGGGGCAAATGAATAATCCTGTTCAATGTTATCAACCCGCCATACTTTATATTAATGGTGAATATTGGGGAATAATAAATGTAAGGGACAAATTCGACGAACAATACTTTATGTCAAATTTTAATGTAGCACCCAATAATATTGATCATTTAAGATATGGATTTGACGATTACCATAACTTTGATTTATATACTGAATTAGGGGATAGTACTGAATACGTTGATTTGGTCCGGTTTATGGTAAATAATGATATGTCTGTTCAAAGCAACTATGATTATGTTGATTCGTTAATGGACATTGGCAGTTATTTGGATTGGGTAATCCAGGAAATATATGTGGCAAATACCAGCTGGCGGCACAACCATGAATGGTGGCGCAACAAAACCAATAATGGCAAATGGCAATGGATGAATATTGATATGGACAGGGGATTTGAAATTAGTAATATTGGAAACAACTTATTGGACGATTTTATTGAAAACTCTTATTCAGACACGAAACATGGTGACCCAATTTTTAAAAACCTTATTGATAACGAATATTTTAAAAATTATTTTATTCACAGGTATGTAACGCATATTAATACTACATATGATACCAACCGTATAATCAGTGTAATTGATAGCATGCAAAATAATATTCGTGAAGCGATGCCAAATCATATTGCAAGATGGAGTGACTATAGCAGAATAAATTCAATTGATGATTGGGAAAATGAAGTTGAGGAATTACGGGAATTTGCCAGAGAAAGATCCCAATATGCGTATAGCCAGATTTCAAGTGAACTTAACGTTTCCGGAAATATCAATTTAGATTTAGAAGTCGATCCTGCATCATCAGGTAGTGTGTTTATTAATGATGTTCTGGCAACAAAAAACACATTTAATGCTGAATATTTTTCAGGTATACCGGTTTACCTGAAAGCAATTCCAGACATTGGATATCAGTTTTCACATTGGGAAGGTGGCGTCACCGGAAACACAAATGAAGTGGTGATAGATCCTGTTTCTGATGTTTCTATAAAAGCAGTTTTTGTTGCATCTGGTGTAACTATTTTATCATCTCCTATTTCTTCAAATACAATTCTTACGGAAGATAATTCCCCCTATTATGCAAATGGGGATATTATTGTAAATCAAAATGTTACTTTACAAATAAATGAAGGGGTACAAATAAATATGGCAGAGAAATCCAGTTTTTATATTTATGGAAATTTAAATATAAATGGAACTGAAGACAAACCTGTAATAATCAAAGAAAACTCAACTGTTGAAGCTAAAGAATGGGGCGCGCTTTGTTTCGAGAATTGTACAGATACCAATATAATAAATTACTTAATTCTTGAAAATGCGACCAAAGGAAATGACCCTTATAATTTTATTGCAGCCATTTCAGCATATAATGCCTCTTTAAAACTTAACCACATTAATATAGAAAAAATACCAACCCAACCCATTTTTACACAGTTTGGAACTACTGTATTGAAGAATTCAAAACTTCATTCTTATGGTACCTGCGACCTTATAAATGTAAAATATGCAGATTTTGCCCTTGTTGAAAATTGCAATTTAAAAGGGAACAACGCATTCGATACTGATGCCATTGATTATGACCAAATTACTAATGGTATAATACAGGGTAACAAAATTCACGATTTTGATGGCTTTAATAGCGATGGAATTGATTTAGGTGAAGGATCTGAAAATATTAAGGTTAAAAACAATTTTATTTTCAATTGTACTGACAAAGGCATTTCTATTGGCCAGGCCTCAAGCGCTATTATTGAAAATAATGTTATTATGAATTGTTATCAGGGCGTAGGTATTAAAGACCAGGACGCTTTTGGATTAATAACTAATAATACCTTTTATAACAATAATATTGGCGTTGCATGTTTTGAAAAAAACTTTTTAAGTGGGGGGGGAAGCGCTAATATTAAAAATTGCATTTTTGCCGATTCACGTGAAACACCTTTTTTTGTTGATGACGTTTCTTCAATAAATATCAGCTATTCGTTAACAAATACCGGCGAAATACCAGGCGAAGGAAATATTTTAGCAGACCCAATGTTTGTTTATCCTGCTAATAATAATTTCATGTTATTGATCAATTCACCCTGTATAAATGCAGGTGATCCATCCTCACCTAATGATTTAGATGGAACAAGGGCTGATATAGGTGCATATCCATTTATTATTGATACAACTATATCAATAGTAATGAACGAGATAAATTACAATTCACCTGCTGAATATGACACATATGACTGGATTGAACTTTATAATTATACTAATTCTGATATCGATCTATCAGGATGGATTCTAAAAGATAAAAACAGCGGAAACCATTTTACTTTCTCCAATAATACTGTTATTATGGCCCATGCTTATTTTGTTATTTGCCGGGACACTTCAAAATTTAAACAATACGTTGATGATGCCACCTATGTTGGTAATATGAACTTTGGCTTGGAAAATACGGGAGAATTGATTACCCTGTTTGATAATGAAATGAATATTATTGATTCTGTAAGATATAATAACAAATCACCTTGGCCCGAAGATGCTGATGGTTCAGGCTTTACCCTTTCGTTAATAGAACCATACCTGGATAATACGATTCCGGAAAATTGGATATCGAGTTTTTCAGCAGGTGGATCGCCCGGAAAATCCAATGGATATATACCAGAACATAAAAATATTTTTATTAATGAATTTTGTGCCATTAATAATAGCTTTAATATTGATGAATTCGGGGAATTTAACGATTGGATAGAATTATTTAATGCAGGTAATGAAGCCGTTAATATTGCTGGTTTGTATATGACAGATAATTTCTCTAGCACCCGTAAATTCAGGTTTCCTAATACAAATCCTGGATTAACAACCATTCCTTCAAAAGGATATTTACTTTTATGGGCAGATAATGACACAGAACAAGGAATTTTACACCTGAACTTTAAACTTAATGGAGAAATTGAACAAATTGGATTAATAGAAGCTAATGGTATAGATTTTATCGATTCTATAAGTTATATTAACCAATATCCTGATACAACATTTGGCAGGATACCAGATGGGACCGGCCCTTGGTTTTATATGTTACCAACACCCACAGCAAAAAATAGTACTGATACTATTAAAATCCCTAATCCAAATCCATTAACCTTTGTTGAAAATTTACCAGACACAGAAAATCAACTTTTACTTTATCCAAATCCATCAAATGGAACCATTAATATTATCTTAAAAGGTTTTCCAGGAAATTATGTAAAAATAGATATTATAAATATTGAAGGGCAAACCATATTATTCAAAACATTTTATTCTGATGAAAACGAATTTCACAAAACACTAAATCTAACAACCCTACCAAAAGGAGTATATTTTGTTACTATAAATACGAATCAAAAACATATAGTAAAAAAACTTATTATTATGTAAATCGGTTTATGCCATATTTTCAATAATATCAATTTTGCCGAAATCTTTATTTTATTTGTTATCTATGACCTAAAGCTTTTATAGAATTATAATACTTCGGACTTAGGTTGACACTTTTTTTTAGTTTTATATTAGCTAATTTAAGTGTTAAAATATTACCGTAAAAGAAAACAGAGCCATTAAAAGAAAACTTAATGTGATTAATTATGCTAAGAAAATAGGAAACGTTAAAAAGGCTTGCAGGTATTACAGAAAACTTGAAAAAGAAAAACCCGGATTAATATCCAGGCTGATCCTTTTTGTGAACCCGAAGGGACTGAAATCGAACCAATTTCTTGACGATTTGAAGAGAATCAATGCGTTGAGGGGATTAAAATTGAGTTAGCTAGTCGATTATTGCAGCTTATTGACCTTATTTTATAAAAATATTCATTTATCTATCCACTTTTTAAACTCATTTACTTTTTCTCTGCTCACAACTAAATAATCTTCATTAATAGATGGTATCTTCTCATTTAACCTTAATTGCAGCCTGCTCGATGAATAACTTAAAATATCGCTTATTGCATTTATATTTACTAAACAATTTCGGTTAATCCTGAAAAATTTATCAGGGTCAACTATTTTTTGTAGGTAATCGAGAGAATTATCAATGGAATATTCTTTACCTGAGAATGCTCTGATAAATGTAGCGCGTTCGATGATATAAAAACAGCATATCTCATTTACCTGAATCGACCTGTAATGTGATCCAATTTTAATTAGGAAACGGTTTTTATATTGTTTGTTTAATTCGCAGAAAAGTTGCTTTAAGATATCGCCTGGTAATTTAAAATGGAGGGTTTTGAATTTTTCCAGTGCTTTGCGCAGAGTATCTTCCTCAATGGGCTTCAAAAGGTAATCAATACTATTTACAAATCCGCATTTTTAGAATCATATAAAATGAAAAGTATTGAACTAAAGATATATCATCTGCTTATCTTAGTCCTTCATATAATATCATGTAAATAATAGAAAATACAAATGCCTTATCAGGAACAGCATAGACCACAAATTCATTTTTCTCCCCCCGAAAAATGGATGAACGATCCCAACGGTATGGTATTTTACCGTGGTGAATATCACCTGTTTTATCAATATTATCCCGATAGTACGGTGTGGGGGCCCATGCATTGGGGCCATGCAATTAGCAAGGATTTGGTGTATTGGGATAATCTCCCTGTTGCTCTATTTCCCGACTCACTGGGTTACATTTTTTCAGGGAGCGCTGTTATTGACTGGAAGAATACTTCGGGTTTGCAAACTGGAGAGCATCCGCCAATGATTGCAATTTTTACCCACCACGATGAAACAAAACAAAATAATGGAAGAAAGGATTATCAGAATCAAAGCATGGCCTACAGTAATGATATGGGTAGAAATTTCGTGAAGTATAAGCATAACCCTGTAATTTCGAATCCAGGTGAAACAGATTTTCGTGATCCTAAGGTATCCTGGAATGAAAACTTACAAATGTGGGTAATGGTGTTGGCAGCGGGACAAAAAGTAAAATTTTACTGTTCACCAAATCTTTTGCAATGGGAATATTTAAGCGATTTTGGAACTGGTGCTGGTGCCCATGGCGGTGTTTGGGAATGTCCTGATATGTTTCCGCTGAAATCAGGAAATAGGGTAAAATGGGTTTTAGTGGTGAATATTAGCCCGGGTGCACCCAATGGAGGGTCAGGCACCCAATATTTTATTGGAGATTTTGATGGCAAGAAATTTAAAAATGATAATGCTGATGAAACCATACTTTGGCTGGATTATGGCCCCGATAACTACGCCGGGGTAAGCTGGTCAGATATTCCTGAGGAGGATGGTCGCCGGATTTTTATGGCTTGGATGAGCAACTGGGATTATGCAGTAAAGGTACCAACTGTTACCTGGCGTAGTGCAATGACACTACCCCGAAGCTTAACATTAAGAAATACTGAGCATGGTCTACGCTTAGCTTCGAATCCGGTTACAGAACTTAAGAAATTAAGAAAGAACAAACAAAATCCTGAATGGAACCCTGATTCGATTATTCAGCTATCCGGATTAAATGAACTAATCATGAATACTGATCTGGCTGAAAGTACATCTGAAGCCTTCGGATTCATCTTTTCTAATCGGCTGAATGAAAAACTGGTGGTTGGGTTTAATATTCTGTTGAATCAATTTTACATCGATAGAACAAAATCGGGGAAAACAAACTTTTTTCCCACTTTTTCAGCCAAGCATATTGCACCCCGGGTTGTAAGAGATAATTTGCTTAACATGCATTTATATCTTGATCATTCCTCCCTGGAACTTTTTACTGATGGCGGCAGTATTTCAATGACTGAAATTTTTTTTCCAAACGAAAATTTTGATTGTGTATCATTTTTTCATAAGAATGGAAAGGTGAAAATCAAAAAATGCATCCTATTTGAATTGGATTCAGTATGGTAGTAACAATATTTTTAATAGGGATATACAACCAGAAAACTATCGTGCAACCTTTTTTGTAAAACTTTCAGGCCTGAACAGCGCGGATTTGTTTACTTTGCTTTATCAGTCACTATTGACATAATTACCCGGGGGAACCCCAAATTCTTCCTTAAATGTCTGGTAGAAATAGGAACGACTGTTGAAGCCGGTTTCATAGAAGACTTCAGATACAGTTTTTTCGCCCTGCTTAAGTTCGGAGGCAGCTTTTTTCAAACGTAAGTTATTTATAAGGCCATGGGGAGTTAAGCCGGTTAAGGCTTTAATTTTTCTGTAGAGTTGAGTTTTACTCATGTACATATGCTCGGAAAGATAATCTGCATTGAGGTCTGAATCCGACAATTTCTCTTCGATAGATTCAATAAGACTGGTTAATAGTTTCTGGTCACCCGGGGCAAGTCCCTTCAGTAATTCCGAGCGGGATAGATTTTCGTTATATTCTCTGAAGGTTTTACGAAATAGCTCCCGGTTGGCAATTAATTTTTCGATCCGTACCCTAAGATGACGAGGGTGAAAAGGTTTGGGGATATAAGAGTCTGCTCCCACCTCCAGTCCTTTAATACGGTGTTCGATTTCTGCCTTGGCAGTTAACAGAATCACCGGGATGTGACTGGTATTGATATCTGTTTTGATGATTTTTGTTAACTCGAGCCCATCCAACTCAGGCATTACCACATCGCTGATCACAAGGTCGACTGACTCCTTTCCAAGGATTTCCAGTGCCTTTTTTCCATCATTAGCTTTGTAAATAATATAATTATCTATCAGAAGGCTCTCCACCAGGTTGCACACTTCATAACTATCGTCAACCACTAGCAGGGAGTACTCCCGTGTGTCGTTTTCAGGCACTATCCCTTCCTCATTAATTTCAAAAATATGAGCTGTTTCGAATTCTTCAGCCACTTTCATGGCAATCTTCTCACTGCTTTGTTTTCGGATATCATCCACCAGATCATTTTCAAATTCCTCTTTTCTGTTAGGGATCACCATGCGGAATTCACTTCCTCCTCCTGGCAGGTTTTTAGCAGTGATGGTTCCCTTATGGAGTTTAACAAGGCCCCTGGTAAGTGAAAGGCCAACACCGCCGCTTTCCTGCGACATTTTGGAATTGTGTATGTTGTTTCCATGATGATAAAACCGGTCAAATATTTTATCCAGGTATTCCGGAGGGATACCTATCCCATTGTCTCGCACAACCAATTGAAAATACCCTGCCAGCTCCTCCAGTTCTATCTCCACCTTCCCTCCCGCTGGGGTATATTTAATGGCATTACTTACCAGGTTAAGCAGTATTTTTTCAAATTTCTCAGGATCGATCCATGCTTCCAGTTTAGGTTTTGAATGTAAAAATTTAAGGGTTACCTTATTGAGTTTATCATACACTTCAAACGCTTTCATGAGCTTCGAGATGTATTGTACCAGATCGTACCTTCCCACCGACAAGCTCATGCTATTGGTTTCTACTTTCCTGAATTCGATCAGTTCGGTGATAAGCTTTTGCAACCTGCTGGCATTTTGAAAAATAGATCGTGCATAATGTCCCAATCGTCTTTTCTCGCTTAACTTGTCTTCCAGGACCGCTGCAGGTGCTAATATAAGTGTTAGCGGAGTTCGGAATTCATGAGCAATATCGGTAAAGAACTGTAACTTATACCGGTTAATCTCTTCGGTCTTTGTCCGTTCAATTTTTCCTATTTCCACCTCTCTGTGCTCTTTTGCCCTGCGCTTCAGGAAAATTAGCAGATAGAAAAGGATCAATCCGAAAATTAATAGATATACCAGGTAGGCTGCAAAAGTGTTCCAGTAAGGAGGATGGATAATAATAGCGATTTCACGAATCTTGTCGCCAAAGATTCCATCTTCGTTAGTGGCTCTCACTTTCAATATATACTTTCCCGGAGGGACATTGGTAAAACTGGCTGTCCGCAGATTCCCTACATTATTCCATGTATTGTTGAATCCTTCCAGATAATAAGCAAACTGACACTTTTGAGAGTTATAATAGTTAAGCGTTGTAAAAGATATACTAAAGAAATTCTGGTTATGTTTTAGGTCTATCTCCCGGGTAGTGTTAAGTCTTGTTTTTAGAATTAAACTTGAATCGCCAGGCATCACCGGCTTATTGTTAAGCCTAAACTCGCTTAAGATAATTGGAGGAAAATTATCCGATGGTTCAATTTCCAAAGGATTGAACCAATCCAACCCGTCTACTCCTCCAAAATAGAGTAATTTCGCTGTGGTATCGTTATAAAAAGCACCATCGGTAAACTCAGAATTTTGCAATCCGTCGGTTTTATTAAAGTTCAGAAAAACATCTTCTGCTACTACCAGTTTTGACAGCCCCTGGTTTGTACTTATCCAGATATTTCCCACAGCATCTTCCATAATACCATGAACCGTATTATTGGGCATTCCACTGCGTTCCGAGTAGTGGACAAACTGGTAAGGTTTATAGGAAAGATTCAGGACACTAAGTCCCCCGCTTGTTCCTACCCATAACTTCTGATTGCTGCCCATACAAAGCGAGAGTACATCATCGTAAATAAATCCCTTTTCTTCATTATCTCTAACATTAAAAAGCTCGAATGAGTTATTTAAACTGTTGAATCGGTGAAGCCCCCCTCCACGGGTTCCTAACCAGAGTACATTGGGACGCTCTTCAACAATAGAATAAACTATGTCGCTGCGCAATCCCTCGCTTCCCTGATTGTATTTAATTTGTCGGTATTTTTTAAGTACATAGCGGCCCCGGTTATCTCTGTAAACTTCCATATTTACAATTCCATATCCACTGGTTCCCAACCACATACTCCCAAATGCGTCGATACAAATAGAATACACATAGCCAAATTCCTGATCGCTCCCATTCGTAAAATCTTCCGGGAAATGGAATATTTTTCCTGAGGATTGTTCCAGCATGTCGATACCCTCCCTATCGACACCTATCCAAAGATTGGAATACTCATCCATATTCAAAGAGAGTACAGCATTATTTGAAAGTCCGTTGTCAACATTGTAGGATATCCTTTGGTTGTTTTCAGGAGAAATCTTGTTTAGCCCGTCACCGCGGGTGCCCACCCATAAATTTCCGGTTTTATCTTTGTATATCGATCTTACAATATTATGCCCAATTGATCCGGATTCACTGCTGCCCTTTTTTATATTAAAAAACGGTTTCCCCTTTCTAATATACCGGTAAACTCCATTTCCATCAGTTCCTATCCATAAAAGATCATCGCCGGTCTGCTTAATGGTCCAGATTTTTACTTTTTTAGAGAATAGATCAGACATGTTTTCATCCATGAGTGTTAATTCAGGAATTCGGTTTAAGGATAATTTATACACCGAACCATCATCGGTCCCTACCCAGAATTCTTCAGTACCCTGGGCTTGGTTTACTGTAGTAACACTCAATAGTTCATCATGCTCGCTGATTCTCATCATTTCCTTGGTTTCCATGCTCATCACAAATAATCCACCTGTTTCAATGGCAATTGCCAGATATGTATCTTTCTCACCTTCTATAAACCAATGTTTTTCAAATCTCAGGTCCTCATAAATCCCTAAATCATTTTCATATAGCTTTTCAAAGACCGATTTTTTTGTGTAGGCAAAAACTTTCCCTTCATGTCCAAGCAAGTAGAGCTTATTCATATTTCCACCTGCCAGTCCAATGATGTTTTTTTGCTCCAAATCTGACATACCTGGTAGGATTTTTCCCAGAAAGACATCCCTTGCCTCATCATAGTAGGAAAGACCAAATCTCATCAGGGAGACGTAAAGGGTAGAGTCGGGTCCGATACATGCCTTCAGGTTTTGTTCCCTGACAGGCAAATACTCATTTCCAGAAAAATAGGATTCAAAGGACATGGTATTGGATAAAAACCGGTTAATATCTTTACTGGTAACAACCCACAAATTGTTATGCTTATCTTCAAGAAGATTTCTTATTATGTTATTGCTTAGTGATTTATTATCGAAGAAATCAGGTTTGAAAACTATAATATTAGATCCGTCATATCTATTCAGACCGTCCCAGGTACCGAACCACATCAGTCCTTCTGAATCCTGATGGATGCAGGTAATTGCAGAATTGGACAGGCCATCCTCACTGCTAAGACTCATGGGTATCCATTTCGTATCAGTACTCCCATATACCGAAGAGAATGCAAATGAAATTAGTATCAATAGAAATTGAACAGTCCTGGCTATATTTATTGTGTGGGCTTTATATATGCTTAACGATCGCAATATAGAGTTACGGTTGCCCTGTATCCAGAGTTTGTTATATTTCAAATAACCATTTCGGTATGTTATCTCAGAATTAATAAATCACCAGTTTTAATGTTTGTAGTTCCCCCTTTGCAAGGATACACACAAAGTATATGCCTGCTTTAAGATCTCTGAGGGGTAAGACGAATTGCTCTTTTTGCTTGTAATCGTCAGGATTTTCAGAACTCCACACTATATTACCCATTGTTCCTGTTACCCAAATTTTGTCCGCAGAAAAATCGTCGGCAGTCACTCTAATGGTTACAATGTCCTGTGAAGGATTTGGAAAGATTATGAAACGATTACTGTCCGTCACATTTTCTACCCTAGTAAGTTCACCGGAATAAATTCTATCAATAGTATTGCCATCAATACCATAATTAAAAATTCAAAGGTCATCAATACTCCCTTTAATATTATATGTTGAAATATTCGGTAACATTTGGCCAATTGTCAGATCGTATGATGTAGTATTAATGGCTCCCGTCCATGATTTAAAACTGTTCAAATTGGATTTAGCGAAGAAAGATTTATAATTCTCTGATCCATATCTAATAATATACAGATTCCAGTATTCCTAATTGCAATTTAATACAAATTTTGTAATAAAAAAACTTTTATATAGAAAATGATGTCCACGAGAATACGAGTTGATATTGTTCTTATTACGATTTCAAAATGTTCATAAGATACTGTAATCCTGGTGTTAACAAGAATTAAACACATTTATAAAGTTTTTAAGGGGTATTCCTATTTGGAACCAGAGTAGACAACTTTGGAAACGGAATGGAAATCTAAATGGCGTTAATAGCAGAAATTTGCTATACATATAGAATACAATATGATATGGAGATTGCAAGACGAAATTTACATAATCCTATTTTAAGACCAGCAGATATAAAACACAGCATGGAGGGGATGAAAATTGAGTGTCTTTTAAATCCGGGAGTTTTCAGGTTTGAAAATAAAACATGGCTTTTGTTAAGGGTAGCAGAGCGTCCGGAACAAAATGAGGATGAGGTGAGTTTTCCTGTTCTGAAAGATGAAAGTATTGAAATAATGCGTTTCAAAAAGGACGACCCCGATCTTGATGCTACAGATCCCCGCGTAATCAATTATAAAGGGAAAGACTACCTTACCACGCTGTCTCACCTCAGACTCGTTTGCAGCGATGATGGTATTTATTTTAATGAGCCCGATGGTTATGCCCCTATTTTTGGAAAAGGTCCACAGGAGTCTTTCGGAATTGAGGATTGCCGCGTAACCACCATGGAGGATGGGTATCATTTAAGCTATACCAAAGTAGCTCCGGAGGGTGTGGGTGTTGGGTATATTTTTACCAAAGACTGGAAAGAATTTGAACGCCGGGGAATGATTTTTCCTCCCCATAATAAGGATTGCGCGATTTTCGGAGAAAAAATTAACGGTAGCTATTATGCTTTGCACCGGCCCAGCAGTCCGGAACTTGGAGGTAATTATATATGGATTGCCCAGTCGCCTGACCTCTTGCATTGGGGAAACCACAAGTGTATAGCCACCAGCCGGGAAAAATACTGGGACAGTGCACGGCTAGGTGCAGGAGCAGCTCCCATCAGAACTCATAAAGGCTGGTTGGAAATCTATCATGGCGCCAACCACAACCACAGATATTGTCTGGGCGCACTACTACTTGATATTGATGATCCCTCAAAGGTAATTGCCCGCAGTGACCAGGCTATTATGGAACCGACAGCGGAGTATGAAAAAACCGGGTTTTTCGGTAATGTTGTTTTTACCAACGGACAGCTTGTAAACGGAGATATCCTAACCATTTATTACGGAGCTAGTGACGAAGTGATTTGTATGGCTGAATTCTCTATCTCCGAAATCCTTTCCTCTTTAAAGATGTAAACTATGAAAATATTATTACTCCATAAGCTCAAAAAAGAATACGATTTTTTCCTTAGTATGCCGCGGGATATGAGGGTGCTGCTGATTACAAATATTATCTACGCTTTAGTATTGCCGGTTGTCGATTTGTTTGTGGGAGCCTATATTATGCGAAGTTCAGATGATCCCATGCTGGTAGCCATTTACCAGCTTTCGGCATATACAGGTATTCCGTTAACCTTTCTGATCAATGGTTTCCTGTTGAACAAAATTAAAATTGCCAACCTGTATAGTTTTGGTATGCTTCTGAGTGGTATCTCCATGATATTCATGATGACCCTGGGAGAGATCAATGCTCCCGGAGTTGCATTTGCCGGACTCATTATGGGATCTTCCTTTGGTTTCTTCTGGGCTAATCGCGATTTTCTCGCCTTGAATACCACCAACGATAACAACCGAAATTACTATTATGGACTGGAAACATTCTTCTATACCATCACAACTATAATTGTTCCATTCATTATCGGATGGTTTCTTGTTACCTCCGGGAATTGGAGATGGATAGGTAGTATAGCCAATGCATATAAAATTGTGACCCTTATTGTCTTTCTGCTTACCATATTAGCCAGTATTATTATCCATAGCGAGAAATTCAGAAATCCGAGTCGAAAAAGATTTGTTTTCTTCAGGTTTGACAGATTATGGCGCAAAATGCTACTCCTTTCATCTTTGAAAGGATTAGCTCAGGGCTATCTTGTAACTGCACCCGCTATTCTTATCATGCGTTTGGTAGGTGATGAAGGTTCGTTGGGTACTATTCAAAGTCTTTCAGGAGTATTGTCTGCAATTGTTCTCTATATACTTGGCAGAGTATCCAAACCACAACACAGGATCTACATTTTCTCTGCAGGTTTAGTTATTTTCTTTATAGGAACACTGGTTAACGGTATAGCATTCTCTGCTTCGGGCGTTATCGTATTTGTTATTTGTAAAGTTTTGTTTATGCCTTTGCATGATATTGCTTACTTCCCCATGCAATTGAAGGTGATTGATGTGCTATCGTTTAAAGAAAACAGAAATCAGTTTGCTTATCTTTTTAATCACGAATTTGGATTATACATTGGAAGATTTTTTGGCCTTGTACTGTTCATGGTACTCATATATTATGTGTCCGAGTCATTTGCCCTAAAATATGCACTAATCATTATAGCCACTATACAATTATTATCTATACCGGTGGCCAGGCGGCTGATCAGAAGGTCCAATACCTATCAATCCAAACCTGAACCCTTGCTTGAGGAGAAAAAAATAGCCTGATAGATTAATTATGAAAAAAGTCTTCTATATAAGTCTAATAGTCACCCTAATCTTTATTACAGCCAGTTGTGCAAGTAAAGTAGACAAAGAACAGCTTGGTTTACGGAAAGTGAATGAAATGCCCAGACTCCCTTCTCCGTATAAAATTCTCGACTGGTATGAGAAGACTAAGAATTTCGATGAAATCATCTTCAATCATCAAATCAATTCACAGGGTACATCTTTTATTTGGCTGGATACTTCAAGAAGAAATTTTAAGCAGATCACCTTCGGATTATATACGGTTATTGGTGATGTTCGCCAGGGACCAGAGGTAAACAATGGAGAATTTCACGAATCCATCAATTCACTGGGGGCATTAATGAGTGCCGGGTTGGTGGGAATCGATAAAACCAGTCAGCACGGCTTTAACTATGTAAAGATGGTTCAGAACTATTTCAACTCCGACAATGGCTGGAACATAATAATGAATAATACTTCGGAAAAGGTAGCCATGTTGGGTGGCGGTTATGGACGGGACTGGTGGTACGATGTGTTCCCAAATGTTTTGTACTATGCTGTTTCCGATGCCTTTCCCGGAGTTGTTCGTGCAGATAGTCTGCAAAAAATTATTGCAGAACAATTCTTTAAAGCAGATTCTGTGCTTGACGGAAATTACGATTACTCTTATTTTGATTACGGCAGCATGGTAGGAAAGCGAAACCAGATTCCCTATCAGCAAGATGCAGCAGCAGGTCACGCCTGGGTTTTGTATTCCGCTTACCAAAAATTTGGAGACGCCAGGTATCTTAATGGGGCCATCTCTGCTTTGAATGCTCTTTATTCCCAGAACGAAAGTCGTTTCTATGAGGTATTGATGCCTTTTGGAGCTTATACTGCTGCAAGGCTGAATGCTGAAAATGGGACCAGCTATGATATTATTAAATTGTTATCCTGGACATTTGATGGCTGCACCGCAAAGGATGGCCGCACCGGCTGGGGAATAATTAATGACCGTTGGGGAGACTATGATGTAAGTGGTATACAGGGCAATATCATTCAGGATGGCGGCTACGGCTTCCTTATGAATACCTTTGATATGGCCTGGCCATTGGTTCCTTTGGCACGCTATGAACCAAAATATGCACAGCTAATTGGTAAATGGATGCTCAATGCAGCCAATTCTGCGCGACTTTTTTACCCTTATGAAATCCCGGACAAAAATCAGTGGCTCCCCAAAGAAAAAGCTGTAACAAGAAATGTAATCGCTTATGAAGGATTGAAGAAAACCGATATCTATCACAAAGAAGAACTTAAAGGCATTTCTCCGGTAGCTCTGGGCGACGGACCAAATTGGGTAATCGGGCAACCAGACATTTCGATGTTCAGCATTTATGGTTCGGCCCATGTCGGAATTTTTGGCTCCATCATACGGGAAACTAATGTAGAAAAGATTCTTCAGTTAAATTGTCTGGCAACAGATTTTTACAGGAACCCTGCTTACCCTACCTACTTGTACTATAATCCTTATGATGAGGATAAGCAAATTGAATACTTCAATGAAGATGAACCTGTGGATTTGTACGATGCAATTAGTCATCGGATAGTGGCTACGCGGGTGACAGATAATGGTCTCTTTACACTCCCTGCGAATATGGCCATGCTTATTGTTGTAATTCCATCTGAAAGCAAACTCGAAAAAAGGGGCGAAAGAATTATGCTTGATACTATAATTATCGCCTATAAATAATGTAAATGAACGATTGAAATGAAAAAAAATCTAATCCAAAATATATATTCTATGAATTTGTATACTAACCTATTTTACGTTCTGATCCTGAGCTTATTGTTAATCCCATTGAAAAGTAACGCACAAGGTCAGGCCATAACCGGCAAAATTATTGACCCAGAAGGACTCGAATTGATCGGTGTCAACATTGTTATTAAAGGAACCACTATTGGTACCATTACTTCTACTACCGGTGATTTTACCCTGACCATTCCAGAGGATATTGAGGATCCAATACTAATTGTTTCCTATATCGGATACCAGAGTCAGGAGATCCCCGTAGGCACTACTACAAACTTCAATTTGCAGCTATTAGCAGATAATGAATTGCTTGATGAGGTTGTTGTAACAGGATACTCATCAATACGCAAAAGCAATATAACAGGGGCAGTATCGACAGTTGAAGCTGAAGAGCTTGCAAAGTTACCTGTTACTGACATTGATCGTGCATTAGCCGGAAAGGTGTCGGGAGTAAGAGTTAGTCAGGCAACCGGTGCTCCGGGAGATGCTGTGTCAATTAGAATCAGAGGGGTTGGAACAATTGGAAACAATGATCCTCTTTATGTTATTGATGGAATCCCAACAAAAGGAGCCTTAAATGTTATTTCTCCATCCGATATTGAATCAATTACCATTCTAAAGGATGCTTCAGCGGCAGCAATTTATGGTTCGCGTTCAGCAAATGGAGTAGTAGTGATAACAACTAAAAAAGGGCTGTCAGGAAAACAATCTGTAACCTACAACGGGTACTATGGAGTACAGAAACACGGAAGACTTACCCCTATGGTAAATACGGAAGAGTATATTAATATATATAACGAAGCTGCTACAGCAGATGACAGAGATTTAATTACTCCTGAAATTGCCGCAACTTTTGCAGATATAAACCATCTGGAGTCAATATTTCAAACAGCCCCGGTTCAAAGTCACCAGATTAGTGTTTCTGGTGGAAATGAAAACTCACAGTATCTTATTTCGGGCGATTATTTTAATCAGGAAGGTATTATTCTTAACTCGTTTTATGACAGATTTTCTTTCAAAGCAAACGTTAACACACAATTAAACAAAAGGATACGAGTCAATGTAAACTCAAACTTTGCGCATACCAAAAGAAATATTATTTCTAATTCGGGTGATGGAGCAGCCAGCGATAAAGGAAGTGTTGTTAGGTATGCTTTTTTCAGAACTCCTGGCACAGCCATTTATAAAGAAAATGGTGAATATGTTGGTTTACCTCCAAATCCTAAATTCCTGGGAGATGGATACAATCCGGTTGGATTGGCAAATCATTTCGATGACAAGGAACGCAAGTATATCTTTCTAAACAATGCGCTTTTCGAAATAAAAATACTGGAGGATCTTGTGTTCAGGTCAAACAACGGAATTAACCTGAATGTAATCAATCGCAAGAAATTCTACGAAGAATGGGGCGACAGAGGTATTGATGCTCCCGGTAGCGCAACCAATTCCACGGCCATAAATATAGCTCTTACCTCGAACAATGTACTGGAATACAATAAAACCTTTAATGAGCTACATTACATGCGACTCCTTTTAGGTTCTGAAGTTATCCATGATAAGACTGAAGAGCACGGAGGTAGCAGACAAAACTATACCCAGCAAACTGCAAACTTTAGATATTTAGATGCCGGGATTGGGGAACAAACCAGCTATGGAAATGCATGGGAATGGGCTCTGACCTCCTATTTTGCAAACCTGGAGTACATTTTCAACAGCAAATACCTGGTGACCTTAACTTTACGCAGAGACGGCTCATCAAGATTTTCAGAAAAGAACCGATATGGTACATTCTATTCAGGATCAGCAGCATGGCGTTTAGACAAAGAATCCTTTATGGAGAATTTTGTTAAAAAAGCAAGAATAGACATGCTGAAGCTTAGAGGTTCTTTTGGAAAGCTTGGTAATCAGGAAATTGGTGACTATCCATGGGCTACAATCATTAGCGGCGGTTACGACTATCCCTTTGGCGGACAATCTCAAAGCCTGCAAAATGGTTACGCAATAAGTACACAAGGTAATGATGACGTTAAGTGGGAAACTACAAAACAAATGGATTTTGGTCTCGATTTAAGGTTGTTTGAAAATAAATTAATTTTTAATGCTGATTATTTCCAAAAGGTAACAAGCGATATGCTTATTCCTTTTCCAGCCCCTTCAATTGGTGGTTCGGCAGAATACCCCTGGGTAAATGCAGGTAGTGTCGAAAATGAAGGATTTGAGTTTGAGCTTAGCTATAGGAACAAAATAGGTGATTTTAGGTATGAAATAAGCGGAAATTTTGCCAAAGTAAATAATGAAGTACTTACACTAAGCGGTAAAGATGCTAAACCTATAATAGGTGGTGAAGTCGACAATAATACATTTGTTACAGTAACTGAAGTTGGAGAGGCTATTGGTACTTTTTATGTGTACCAGATGGATGGCATATTCCAATCCACCACTGATATATTAACGCATGCATACCAGGGACCAAATATTAAACCTGGCGATGTGAAATATAAAGACATAAGTGGCCCTGAGGGAATTCCTGACGGCACAATTGACGCTTTTGACAGAATACATGCCGGTAGCGCTATACCTGATTTTACTTATGGCTTAACGGTCAATCTATTCTATAGAAATTTTGATTTTTCAGCCTTCTTCCAAGGTGTACAAGGCAACAAAGTATATATGCAAATAAACAAAGACATTGAAGGGTTTTACAGAGCATTCCCTGTAACAAAACGCTTTTATGATAACCATTGGACACCTCAGAATCCAAGTAATGAAGTTCCTCGTGCAGCATGGGATGGAGCAACAAATAACAATCGACCTTCGACCCGCTTTATTGAAGATGGATCATATGTAAGACTTAAAAATATTCAAATTGGCTACACTCTGCCTAAAAGCTTTAGCAATAAAGTCAAGATAGAGCAATTTAGAATCTATGCGAGTGCACAGAATCTGTTCACCTTAACCAAGTTTTCCGGTTTGGATCCTGAGATGCAAACCAGTGAAAATGCTGCCGGAGAGGGAGACAGAGCGGTAGGGATAGATTGGGGAACATACCCAACTTCAAAGACATACCTCATAGGCCTGAATGTGACTTTTTAAGGTAGAAGATATTAATAAGTACATAGAACATGATTTACAATGCTTTTAATAAAACATAACCACAATGAAAACAACATTATATAAACCATTTATAATAATACTGTTTGCTTCGTTTTTCTATTCATGTGAAGATATTTTAAACACTGAATTAAAAGGAAGTTATACAACCGAAACTTTTTTTGTTTCGGAGGAAAACGCAGTTCTGGCAGTAAACGCTGCATATCGCCCCTTGTCATTTGCTACCGATGGTGCAGAAATTTGGGTGGTTGGAGACACTAGATCTGATGATGCGGTAAAAGGTGGAGATGCTGGTGATAAAGCCGATGCTGCGGATATTGATGATTTTGTGGAAAACACCAATAATGGTGTTGTTGCATCTATTTGGGCAAACTATTACGAAGGAATAACTCGCTGTAATTACGCAATAGAAAATGTTAATGCAATGAGCTCAGAGGTTATCAATACCGATCTAAAATCCAGGCTTATTGCCGAAGTAAAATTTTTACGCGCTTATTATTATTTCCTCTTAATCAATATTTATGGTGATGTTCCTGTTTTATTGGAGCCAAAACTTGCAAGCGAGTTACAGATTGCTCCCTCTACAGTAAGCGATATATATATGCAAATCGAAAAGGATTGTGATGATGCCCAAAAAGTATTACCTGTGGAATACTCAACAAAAGAAGTTGGTAGGGCAACAAAAGGTGCTGCTATTGCTCTTTTGGCAAAAAGTTACCTTTATCAGGAGAAATGGCAAGATGCACACGAAACAGCAATACTTTTAACACAAGCTCCTTACTCTTATCAGTTATTGCCTAATTATCAACACAACTTTAATGTAGCTTATGAGAACAACTCCGAGTCGATTTTTGAAATACAACATTTAAGCAGACAAAATCCATTTTCCGGAAATCTTCTGAATCAAGCGTTTGCAGCGCCTGCCGATTATGGTATGGGTGAAGGTTATTACTTTAATCAGCCTACCCAAAATTTTGTTGATGAGTTTGAAACTGTAAACATAACAGGAACAGTATATACCGATCCAAGGCTCGACTATTCATTAGGGAGAGAAAACGCACAATTGCCATGGATAGACGACACAATTACTTATAGCAGCAAGTGGACAGAAACGGGCTACATTGTGAAAAAACATTTACAGCCGGTTTCAGAAATCCCGGGTAATATTAAAGGTGATGGCGAACTAAATTTTACAGCCATTCGTTACGCAGATGTTCTTCTTTGGATTGCTGAGGCATATAACGAAGATGGAAATTCAGCATTGGCACTTGACTATATAAATATGGTGAGAAAGAGAGCAAGGGAATGTTTCCAGGTAGATGAGAACTTAATAAACTATCCAAATATCCCTGCAGGTTTGTTAGAAGATATTACAGAGACAGACCAAAATACACTCAGAGATTTAATACGTCACGAACGCCGAACCGAATTTGGCTTTGAGTTTCATCGCTATTTTGATATAATGCGATACGGGGAGGAATACGCAAACAATGTTTTTAGAGATGTAGAACACTTTAATTATCAGGAACACAGATATCTCCCATATCCTCAGAGAGAACTTGATACAAATTATGAATTAAGAAATTATAATAAAAACTAAAATTATATAAAAAGTAAAGAATCATTTAATTTCTAATCTAAAAAGAAAAACAATGAAGAATTTATTAAAATTATCAGTTGCTGTTTTTATTATTACAGCAGCTATTTTTACGAGTTGTAAAAAAGACGATGATGATTTAGTGCCTACCAATGTGGATAAAACTGAACTACAGGCACTTTATGACGAAGCTCTTGCATTACATGATGCCGCTGTAGAAGGAATAAATGCGGGTCAGTACGCTACTGGTTCAAAAGCTGAATTCAAAATTGTAATTGATGCAGCTAAAACTGTTATTGACGACCTGTACACAAGTGAAGCTACTGTAGCTGCTATAGAAACCCAGTTAGAAATTGCTATGGATGTGTTTAAAAGTAAGGAAATACAGCCGGTAAGTACCGAATTTCTGATTGCACAATGGTTATTTAATGGTGATGCAACCGACGCATCAGGTAATGGTCACGATGGTGAATTAAAATCAGGCCATACGAATTTCTTTGATGCAGGCAGTCCTGTTTTACCAGTTTTAGCTGCTGATAGATTTGGAAATACCAATTACGCCTACTATTTCGATAAAGGTGCAAATATTGAGGTACCTTATAACTCAAAACTTAATCCTACTAAAGAATTAAGTATCAGCGTTTGGATTAAAATGGAAAGCCAGGATAATAATGATTATATTATTTCATTAGATCGTTGGCTTGGATACAAATTAAACTTACAAGAGGCAGATAAACTTTATTATACCATTAGAAAACAAACAGCAGCTGATGTATGGGAATTTGTTGTTGATGACGATAGTGATCCATTTACAGTTAAAGAAAACCAATGGACACATGTTGTGGTTTCTTATGCAAAAGAAGGCGTAATTAAATTCTTCGCTAATGGTGAGAAAGTAAGGGAAATTAATGACAGAGGTGTAACAGGTGACTTAATGCAAGTAACCAAAAACCTTATTATCGGACAACAACTTCCAACTGAAGATTACCTTGTTGAGGAACCAAATGCAACTGATGGATTCTTTAAAGGTACTATAGATGACATACGACTATACAACAAAGCTTTAACAGATGCTGAAGCACTTTCTTTATATACCTTGGAAAATACTAAACCACAATAAACAATAACAGAAAACAATAAGAGGGATGGGATAAACATAATATCCCTCCCTTAGATTTTTTAATAGTGCTCTCTTTTATATATTTTACTATCAACTTCTATGAGAAAAGGTTTTTTATTTTTACTGTTATTTTTTACTACCATCCCTGGTTTGTTTTCTCAAAATGTATCCTTACAATTATCAGGCAACGAAGAAAATGGGTATGAAATTCAGGTATTATATGGGAATAAAAAAGTGGCCACTAACGAAGTTAATGGCGAGTTTAATCTAATTATTGAAAATACCGATCGTAGCATTTCTGATACGCTTCATAATTGGAAAGCCAAACAAGCTGAAGAAAACAGCGATGGAATAAAACTTTCAGGGCAGTATTATCAAAAAGACTTAATGACCTATATTACTATTGAAGTAGATTATTCTATAGTAAATGATTATGTTATTAAAAAAGAAATCAACTTAGAGCAAAATAACATTCCTTTACTATTTTACCAACTGGAGAACAAACTTACTCCTGCTGACGAACCTGTTTCTTATTGGAGTTTCGATCATTTAGATCACCAGGGTGGTTCGATAAGGGAAATATATCCTGCTGCAGGTTTCTTTCTCGAAGACTCTGTTGCTGTAGGTCTGTTAACGGATGCCGGACACAAAAACCAATGGACCCGCAACATACGAAAACGCCCTACCGATCAGAGAACCACTAGCATAGGATTTAAAGCTGTGCAAACAATTGCCGACGTAAACCTTTACCGCATTGCAACCAATGAAGAACGCTCACAAAAAGATAATTACGTAAGCTTAACCTTTGGAGAGTTATCTGATTATAATGCCGGACAACCAACACCATTAAACAATAATTATCTTACTGTTGCAGTCCCTTACAATGAAGGAAAAATAAATGCAATAAAGGGAGATGATTTTATAGTTACACCTGATAAAAAACAGCCTGAGACAAATTCCGGAGTTAAAATTCCTTTTACCACTGCTGATGGTTTTTATACTGTAAAATTTAAATACAAATCAGCACAACCCATCAATTTAAGACTTTTAAAAACCTATAATAACACTGATGAAGTTATTGGTTTTCATTATAAAACAGGTATTCCGGCATCCTCTGATGAATGGCTTACATTTGAAGAATCAGCTTTACTTCAAGGATTGGAAGGTAGCGATGCTCAACTGGTGATAGAGAGCAAATCGGATATTATAATAAATGATTTTGAAATTCTGGAAATAAATCCCAAAAAGTATCCATATCACCGAATGCCAATAGGCGAAAAACAAACAAAAACCATTTTTATGTTTGTGCAGAAAGCCAAAGATATCAGAGATATCCGATTGGCCAGCCAGACAAGACTCTCAGAAGGAATGGAATTTGAAGGTTCTGATGAGGAAAAAGTATTGTTTGCTGACTTTATGATGCTTACATGGATAACTTCTCCGCAAGACTTCAGTCCACATAATGTACCTAGTATTAATTATGCCCCTGATATGTACAACAGAGATGCATTTTGGAGCGTAGTTTCTGTTTATGATAAAGAGTTAAACGAATCTATTTGGAAGAAATGGGGTGGAACACAAGACCCCAGGGGTGCTATTGGTACTATAATAACACCTTACATGGGTAGTATTGAAAAGAAAGGGAATGAAGCCACCTGCGAATGGATTTGGTGGGGTTTGATTAATAAAAGAAGGTTTAACTCAACTTTAGATACTGTGCGTTTGAAAAAAGCATTAGATTTTTGTTTTCAGGAATTTGATCCCGAAAGGGACGGTATTGTTAGTTCTCATTTTTCTTTAAGCCAAAACGATGTAGTGCACTACGAACAAAAAAAATCAAGCCTTGCTGTTAATCAGGGTGTATATGCGATAACCCTTATGGCAGCCAAAGAATTAGGATTCGAAATAGAACAAGAATATATTGACAAAACTGTACAGGAATACAGAAAATTTTACGATAAAGAAAAAGGATATATCATTTCCGACAAAGATTTTCCTTATGTTGTATCCTTTACCGACCTAATGCCCGAATTTGTATCATGGTGGTTGTGGGATAAACCTATTCTCGACTCCGATATGGTTATCAATACACTTAATAAATTCCCTGTTATAAACGATTGTTCGCCAATTATTATCCATGAGGCGGATACTTTTTTCACAATGGAAAACAAACCATTTCTACCCAATATGTATTGGGCAAACGGACAATATTATAACGGTGGCAGTTGGATGCGAAACGAAATTTGTGCTTACGTTGTTGGTAAAAAGCATGGCTGGGAGCCTGCCGAGGAACGGATTAAAAAAAGAATGCTGGCTGAAATCAATCTCAACTACGAAGAACCATTTAGCCATGAAATAATACCTATGGATCTTTCTCAGCCTAATTGTTGGTGGCCATCAGCAAGAGTATTCAGCTGGAATATTTTTGCTCTCATTGCTCTTGAGGCTGCCGAAATGAGAGAAAAATAGAACGATACCATAGGTCGATGAAAAATGTAATTAAGCTTGACAATTATTATTCACCTGAGGAATTAGAAAAAAGTCTGGCTGAATTTATCGAGTATTATAACAATGAGAGGTATCACGAATCTCTGGATAATCTTACTCCCGCAGATGTCTTTTTTGGGAGGGATTATGAGATACGAAATCAAAGAAAAGAAACAAAATACCAAACAATGAGGCAAAGGAGAATAAATTACCTGAACAGAAAACTGAAAATATCGCAGGAAAAAATAAAAGAAATTGCTTAACTTTAATTAATGGCACTAAAAGAAATACCACTTAAGAAAATACATGAATTTTGTCCAGAGCTCTTTGACGATTTACACTTGCTTCTAGTGGTAATTCCATCAGGAAGCAAGCTAGAAAAACATAACAACAAAATAATGATAGGCGACATTATTGTGGCTTACCAATAAACTTATGGAACAATTGGATTTAATTGAACTGACAAAAACTTTAAATCTGTTAAAAAATGAAAATAATTACTAAAACACTTCTTTTGTCCTTCATTGGACTCCTGTTCGTCATGCAATTACATGCACAAGAGAAGGTAATTACAGGTACTGTGATTGATGCAACTTCTGGTGAAGCTTTGCCTGGAGCTTCAATAATTATAACAGGAACTGTAATTGGTACAACCACTGATTTAGATGGAAAGTTTACAATAAGAGCTTCAGAAGGAGACAAACTTTCTGTGTCTTTTGTAGGATATCTATCAGAAGAAATTGAAATAGGTAGTCAGACAATTATTGACATTCAACTAACACCCGACCTGGCACAATTGGAAGAGGTTATTTTCATCGGGTACTCAACAATACGCAAAAGCAATACAACAGGAGCCATATCGACATTTGACCCTGAAGAACTTTCAAAATTACCTGTTATTAGTATAGCTCATGCACTACAGGGACAAACTTCGGGAGTTCAGATAACTCAAAGCACCGGCGCTCCCGGCGATCCTATTTCCGTAAGAATCAGAGGAACCGGCACATTTGGGAGTAACGACCCGCTATATGTTATTGATGGTATTCCTACAACAAGTTCAATAAATTCTTTTTCGCCTGCCGATATAGAGTCAATACAAATTATTAAAGATGCTTCTGCATCGGCAATTTACGGTGCAAGAGCTGCAAACGGCGTTGTGCTGATAACAACCAAAGGCGGTAAAGCCGGAAAAACCCAAATAAATTTCGATGCCTATTATGGCTGGCAAAGTGTTTCCAATCTGCCCGATATGCTCAATACCGAGCAATTCATAATGATACAAAACGAAGCATTGAATAATACAAACGCCCAGCGAACAGCCATTGGGCAGCCGTCTCTTGCTTTAAACCCCGACGATCCGGCTACTCTGCCCGATTACGATTGGTTAAATTCAATATTTCGCATTGCTCCTATACAAAACTATCAACTTAGCCTAAGCGGAGGTAGCGAAAAATTCACTCATCATTCATCGTTCAATTATTTCAATCAGGAAGGAATTATTTTAAATTCCAATTACCAGCGTTACACTTTCCGATTCAATACACAAACGAAAATAAATACACGATTAAAAATTGGTAACAATCTAAGTTTTACTTATTCCGACAGGGATGTTATTGGCAGCTCAGGCGATGGCAAACGTTCGGGAGTACCAGGTGTTGTCAGGTATGCACTTTTACGACCTTCGGCAATTCCATTATACGATTCTGTGGGAAACTATACCGACTTACCCGATAATCAGACTTTTTACGGCGATGCTTACAACCCTGTGGCTTTCGCCGAAAACACCGATGATGTCGAAAAAATGAATCGACTTTTTGGAAATCTTTATGCTGAATATGCTATTCTCGACAATCTCATTTTTCGTAGCACAGGTGGTATTGACCTAAGAATAAATAATCAAAGAAAATTCAATATGACCTATGGCGACTTCGACCGGATTAATCAAACCAACAGGCTGCTTATTAAATCAGAGACTAATACTGAATTTACATGGAACAATGTTCTAAAATATTCAAAATCATTTAACGAAACTCACAATATTTCTGTTTTGGCAGGAACAGAAATTATTACATCAAGGCTTGAAAAACATGAAGCGTCACGTCATAATTTTCAACGACAAACACCACATTATCGGTATCTGGAGGCTGGTACCGGCATACAAACAAACACCGAAAGTGTTTCCGAATGGGCATTGCTTTCATATTTTAGTAGATTTACCTACAACTTCAAAGAAAAATATTTTCTCGAAGGTAATCTGCGCCGTGATGCCTCTTCACGATTTGGGCCAGAACACCGCTTTGGAATATTTCCCTCAGCATCGACCGGATGGATTATCTCACGCGAAAATTTCATGAAAAATATTAAATTCATTTACAACATGAAAATACGCGCCAGTTGGGGACAACTCGGAAATCAGGAAATCGGAGATTATCCTTTTGTTACGCCAATAACACAAGGTATTGGCTACCCTTTCGGTACAACTTCTACTGCTAATAAAAGTTTTACGGTACAAGAAATAGGAAATCGCGATGTTAAATGGGAAAGCACAACCCAAACAAACCTGGGGGTTGACATTAGCCTGTTTGAAGGTCGGATTTCGACTACAATTGAATATTTCGTTAAAAAAACATCAGATATTTTATTGAAGGTTCCTTTACCTTATCTCGGGGGTAGCGCCGAGCCGCCTTATATAAATGCTGCTGATGTCGAAAACAAAGGCTTTGAATTTATTTTGATATGTAAAAAGGTAGAAGGTGATTTCAACTATAATTTTAGTGTGAATTTTTCTGCTATCGACAATGTTGTAACATCACTCGGCGGCGGTGAACCTATTTGGGGAGGTAATGGTAATAGTGGCTTTCTTACAAAAACCGAAGTGGGCTATCCTATTGGTTCATTTTTTCTTTATGAAATGGACGGTTTATTCCAGAATGAACAGGAAGTTCTTGATCACCCTGTACAAACAAGTAATCCACTGGGTAGCGCACCGGGCGACATTCGTTTTAAAGATTTGAATAATGACGGGCTAATTGATGAAGAAGACAGACGACATGTTGGTAGTCCGTTTCCTGATTTTACTTATGGTTTAAATGCTTTGTTTTCGTATAAAAATGTTGACATCTCATTTTTCTTTCAGGGAATAGAAGGTAATGATATTTATTATTATATGGGAAGAATTGCTAATGATGTAGTACGTCCGTTTAATTCAACAACCGAAATTCTTGATCGCTGGTCTGGCGAAGGAACTAGTACCACTATGCCAAGAGTTGCACGTATTGATGTTAATAATAACCTGCGCAATTCAACACGTTTCCTCAGGGACGGTTCGTATTTGCGACTAAAAAATCTTACTATCGGTTATAATATGCAAGCAAAAGTATTAACCAAACTACGTATGCAGACTTGTCGTATTTATTTAAGCGGACAAAACCTTTTAACTTTTTCCGATTATCCCGGACTCGACCCCGAAATGGGCACAAGTGATAATGATTTTGATGCCGGAGACACTGCAATTGGTATAGACTGGGGTACATATCCACAAGCAAGAACTATTTCGGTGGGTGTTAATTTTTCATTTTAAATTGAATGCTTAGTAATTTACGATATATTAAAACACTGTATATCTGAATGTTTATAATTATTTGATATAACTTAATTTTAACATTTTACTTACATAGTTATTATGTTTAGGAACAATTCAAAAATAAAAGACATGAAAAAATCAATATTATTAATTTGTATATTTTTTTTCGCTTTAAGTGCTTGTGAAGAATCTTTTTTAGAGAAAGATCAGCTTGGGGTTTTTACCGAAGAACAGTTTTATAAAACCGAGGAAGATGCAATATATGCAGTAAACGCTGCTTACGAGTATCTGTCTTTTAGAATCGACAAAGGTTTTAGCGATGTAAACAGACTTTGGGTTTTGGGTGATATTGTTTCTGACGATGCCATTACAGGCAATCAAACGCAACCTGATGTACAAATGCTGGACGATTTCAGCACTTACGCCGACAATGAAAATGTGGAGGTACACTGGCAGAAAAATTATGATGGTATTACACAATGTAATATTGTACTGGCAAAAATCCCTGATATAGAAATGGATGATGCCATGAAAGAAAGAATTCTTGGTGAGGCTTATTTTCTAAGAGGATACTATTATTTTTTACTGATAGAATCTTTTGGCGGTGTTCCATTAATTCTTGAACCAAAAAATGCTTCTGATCTAAAAATTCCGAGAGCAACTGCCGCCGAAACATGGGAAAGCATTGAATCAGATTGTCTGGCTGCAATTGATAGGCTACCGGCTTCTTACGATGCCGAAAATACCGGCAGAGCTACAAAAGGCGCAGCAACAGCTTTACTTGCCAAAGTTTATCTTTTTCAGGAAAAATGGCAAGAGGCAGCAAACACAGCTGCACTGGTTGAAAGTATTGGCAATTACGCTTTGATGCCCAATTATTCTGATAATTTTAATATTAGTACAGAGAACAATCAGGAATCCGTTTGGGAAATCCAACATCTGACAGGAGCTTCGCCAACACTTGGAAATGCTTTGAACCAAATTTGTGCACCTCAGCTTTATGGTGGAGGCTGGCAATTTAATCTACCAACTCAAAATTTTGTCGATGAATTTGAAGGTAACGATGATAACGGCACACGCGACCCAAGACTTGACTTTACAATCGGTCGTCCGGGAAATGACTGGTTTGGCGGAACATACCCTGCAGATGGCTCATATTCCGAAACCGGATACAGCCCTAAAAAATGCATTCAGCCAACTGATGAGTGTCCGGCAAGAGCTGACGGGGGCTTAAATTTCACAGCAATAAGATTTGCCGATGTTCTTCTTTGGCAAGCCGAAGCTCTTGCAGAATTAAACATGATAACCGAAGCCGAAATTGTGCTCGAAAGAATCAGGGCAAGGGCAAGGGCGCAGGCAGAAGACCCTGTAAATGCTCTTCCTCCTGTAACCGGATTAAGTAAAACTGAAATGATAAATGCAATAAGGCACGAAAGAAGAGTAGAACTCGGTTTTGAAGGACAGCGATTTTTCGACCTCGTAAGGTGGGGCATCGCTAATGATGTAATGATAGCGCACGGAAAAGCAGGATTTGAAAGTGGTAAACATGAACTTTTCCCAATTCCTCAACGCGAACTTGATTTGAATCCAAACTTAGTACAAAACCCGAATTATTGAAATTGGAATTTTGATATCTCTGTGTAAAGACATTGCATGTAATGTCTCAACACACCCGAAACTTGAAATTAAATAATAATAAATCTGAATTAAAAAGATGCAAAAATTAACCATAAAACAAAACTTCTGTTTAGGAATAATTTTTATGGTAATAGAATTTATGGCTTCTGACCTAAATGCTCAGGGATTAACAACCCTAAGTAAATCAGGCGAGTCAATTACTATTGATAGAATTGAATTAATGCCGAATATGCCTGCACCTTATGAAATGCGGGATTGGAAACAGGTTGCAATTGGTTACGACGAATTAGTGTTTGACCTTGAACTTACCGGTGATTATCTCCCTCTGATTTTTATTCGCACAAATAATATAAATTATCCCGAACATGAAAGTTTTGGCTTGCATACGGTAGTTGGCACACCATACCAAACAAACGGCGAAGGAATTAATGTTTTGCCGGCTGTTATCAGCGCCAGCCTGGTAGGAATTGATAAAAGTTCGCAAAACGGAAATAACTGGGTGTTAATGTGCGAAGAGTATTTTAATAAACGTCCGCAGGAAAATGTTTATCTAAATCACCCCTCGACAAGTAGCGGTGATGATTGGTGGTACGAAACAATGCCAAATATATTTTTCTATCAGTTGTACGATATGTATCCGGGTACCGGCGATTTTGAATATCAATTTTCAACGGTTGCCGACCGTTGGTTAGAAGCCGTTGTGGCAATGGGAGGAAGCGCAACTCCATGGACAGCACCTTATATGAATTATCGTGCATGGTATCTTTCAAGCATGACACCAAATTCAAGCGGTGATACTGAACCCGAAGCCGAAGCCGCCGGCGCTATTGCGTGGATTCTTTACAATGCTTTCGTAGAAACCGATGAAAATAAATATCTTGCCGGCGCTGAATGGGCAATAGAATTTCTTGTGAATTACACAGGAAATCCCTCGTATGAACTTCAATTGCCTTATGGAGCTTATATTGCAGCAAGAATGAATGCCGAAATAGGAACTTCTTACGATATTCAGAAACTAACAAACTGGTGCTTTACGCCCACCGGAAATGTCCGCAACTGGGGAGCTACTCTTGGAAACTGGGGCGGTTACGATTGCGATGGACTGATAGGCGAAGCCACTGATCTTGGCTATGCTTTTATAATGAACGGATTTGAACAAGCAGGTGCTCTGATTCCTATGATTCGTTACGATGACCGGTTTGCGCGTATTCTCGGCAAATGGATGCTCAATGTATCAAATGCCTCGCGACTTTTTTACCCCAATTATCTGCCCGATGAAAATCAGGACAGCGAAGAGTGGGCACATCAATACGATCCGAACTCGTATATTGCTCATGAATCTATGCGCGAAACATGGCTGGGCATTACCCCTTATGCCACAGGCGATGCTATTAGCGGAAACTGGGGCGAAACAAATCTGGCTCTTTACGGATCTTCACATGTCGGAATTTTTGGTGCTATTATAGATACTACAAATATCCCAATGGTTTTAAGGCTTGATCTTAATAAAACCGATTATTTTCAGAATAATTCCTATCAAACATATTTATATTTTAATCCTTACCAGGAAGAACAGCTTGTTGAACTTGACTTGGGTAACGATTCTTTTGATTTATACAATGCTGTTTCCAATAATATATTAGATACTTATGTAACCGGACTAACCATGATCCCTATTCCGGCCGATAGTGCAGTTCTACTTGTTCTTGCCCCTGCCGGCGGCATTCTTACTTATGATTTGAATAAAACACTTATTAATGGAGTTGTTGTCGATTATAGCTCAGGACTTACAGTAGAAAATTATCCACCAAGAATAAAATGCTTATCTGCCGATAAACAAATTGTTTCTAATGGTGAAAGTGCCGGAATATTTTGTGCTGCCGAAGATCTTGATAATGACAATATAACATATACTTGGTCGGCAAACGCAGGAACAATTAACGGAAACGGAACCACAATTACATGGATAGCACCCGACATAACCGGCACACAAATAATTACCTGCATAATTGACGATGGCAACAACGGACAATCTTCGGCTGAACTTTCTATTGAAGTTGTAGAATTTATTAATTACGATCCTATAATTTCCGATATTATCGCCGACCCACGAAAAGTTGATTTGAATGCTGTATCGCAAATAATATGCAATGCAAGCGATGAAAATAACGAAGAATTAACTTATACATGGAGTTCCAACGGAGGAACAATTAGTGGTAACGATGACCAAATAAACTGGACAGCTCCCGGTACCGAAGGTACATATAAAATATTTTGTATAGTGGAAGACCAACACAACGGACAAGCTATTGATAGTATAAGCATGCTTGTACGGGATTTTTCCTTTCAGCAAAGTGGCGATTTGGTGGGATATTATCCTTTTAATGCTAATGCTAATGATGAAAGCGGCTTTAATAACAACGGCACGGCTTATGGCGCAACACTTACCAACGATAGATTTGGAAACCCAAACAGCGCTTATTATTTTGACGGAATAAATGATTACATACTTGTACCAAATAGTACTATTCTGAATTTTCAGGAATCAATTACTCTAAATTTTTTAATGAAAATTGATAGTTTTTATAAGCGCGAAGCATATCCAATTTCGCATGGCAGCTGGGAAAACCGATGGAAAGTGTCAATTGTACCTGAAAAAACACTACGCTATACTGTAAAATCAGACGATGGAATTAAAGATTTGGATACTGAAACAATTTTGGAATTGGACAAATTCTATAATATTACCTGCGTTTATAATGGCAACGATTATGAAATTTATATTGATGGCAAATTAAACGCCTTTTCAACATTTTCCGGCTTGATAAAGCAAACATCTATTGATTTGCTTTTCGGACAGGCATTTCCAGAAGTTAGCAACTATAATTTCAAAGGTGTTCTTGATGAAATCAGGATTTATAATTATGCCTTATCGTATAATAAAATTCAATATCTTTATAATATTAATACCTCAATTGATGAGACTTTAGTGAAAATCGAACATAAGGTAATTTTGCATCAAAACTATCCGAATCCATTTAACAAAAGCACAACAATTCAGTTTTCTGTACCTAAAATGCAAAATGTAAATATTACCATTTATAATCAATTTGGCGAACTGATTTCTGAACCGGTAAATAAAAAATTTGAAAAAGGAACTTATGAAATTATTTTTAATGCTGCCAAACTTGCCGGTGGAATATATTATTATCACATAAAAGCCGGTGATTTCAGCCAGACAAGGAAAATGGTTTTAATAGAATAAGTGAAGAGTGAAAAGTGAAGCACAACGCAACCTGACAGTGTCTGAAAGACCTGTCAGTGTTAAAAAAAGTTAAGTGCGACAATTTCAGCCCGCGCCTTCATTCGCGGGTTGCATAAAAAGTTTGAAATTTGAAAATTAACAATAATAAATCGTAAATCAACAATAGTAAATACGAATACCAATTAACTATTTTTTTTTAATAACTTAAATTTATTAATTATGAGAAAAAATTACATTACACGAGGAATTTCCACAGCATTAGTTTTATTGTTTTCAATATCAACTTTTGCTCAGGAAAGAGTTGCGCATTACACATTTAGTGGTAATGCCAACGATGAAACAACTTATGCCAACGATGGTCAGGTTTTTGGTGCAACACTTGTTGCCGACCGCTTTGACAATCCAAACAGCGCTTATGAATTCGATGGCGTTGACAACTATATTCTCGTACCGCAAAGTACAAGTCTGAATACTGCGGATTATGTTACTCTTAGTTTTTGGATTTCTGTTCCGGAATTTGCTGCTACCGGTGAATATTATCTGATTTCGCATGGCAGTTGGGACGGCAGATGGAAAACATCTTTACCTTCGCATGGCAAAACCGTTTGGACAACAAAAGTTGCCGATGGAGACATTAGCGATATGGATTCCGATCCAGAAGTTCTTACCTTAGATACATGGACTCACGTTGTTATGGTTCATGATGGGACAAACAATGATATTTATTTCAACGGAATACTTGCAAACACAAAAGAGAGAGCCGGAACACTGGCTTCAGGAAATACCGATTCTTTAACCATCGGTAGGGAAAGCACTTTGTGGGGCAACTACTTTAAAGGTAAGTTAGACGATATTAGTATTTTCAATTATGGTATGACTGCCGCTGACGTTGCTGCGCTTTATGCACTTGAATCAGTAGAACCGACTGTAGAACCCGGGCTTATTGCACATTACACATTTAGTGGTAATGCCAACGATGAAACAACTAATGCCAACCATGGTCAGGTTTTTGGCGCAACACTTGTTGAAGACCGTTTCGGAACAGCAAACAGCGCTTATGAATTCGATGGCGTTGACAACTATATTCTCGTACCGCAAAGTACAAGTCTGAATACTGCGGATTATCTTACTCTTAGCTTCTGGCTTACGGTTCCGGAATTTGCTGCTACCGGTGAATATTATCTGATTTCGCATGGCAGTTGGGACGGCAGATGGAAAACATCTTTACCTTCGCATGGTAAAACCGTGTGGACAACAAAAGTTGCCGATGGAGACATTAGCGATATGGATTCCGATCCAGAAGTTCTTCCCCTAGATACATGGACTCACGTTGTTATGGTTCATGATGGTACAAACAATGATATTTATTTCAACGGAATACTTGCAGCCACAAAAGAGAGAGCCGGAACACTGGCTTCGGGAAATACCGATTCTTTAACCATCGGTAGGGAAAGTACTTTGTGGGGAAACTACTTTAAAGGTAGGTTTGACGATATTCGTATTTATGATATAGGTCTGACTGCCGCACAGATTCTTGCTCTTTACGAAGATGAGTCAGGTATGCCAAATTCGATTGCGCTTGATCCTGTTCATACTGTTCAGGTTTATCCTAATCCTACTTATGGATCTATAAATATTAGAAATGCTGAAAATTCGCAAGTATCTGTTTATGACATTCTTGGTAAGCTTGTACTTACTTATGAAAACAAAACTTCTCTCGGTACAATTAATCTTTCTAATTATAATGGAGGTATTTATTTTGTTAAAATTTTTAAAGACAATGCCACAATTACAAGGAAGATTAGCCTAATCCGATAAACATTGGATTTACGATGGTTGATTTACGATTTGCGAGTGTGTGCAACATTGATAATCAATAATATATCGGCAAAAGTCAATCTTCAGTTGACCATGTTGTACACGCTCGAAAATTGTCAATCATCATTCATTAATCTTAAAATAAATGAAACAAAACAAAGTTTAAAGGGGAGGTTAGAATCCCAAAATAGAAAATAACATTCAGAAAAAATTATACTTATTTTTCATATTTTCAAATCAGGACAAGGGAATTATAATAAAGGTAGAACTTGATTAATTTGCTTTGTAGTGTATTCAAATGTGTATGCAATAAAAAAGAACCTACATTTAATATTTTGTAGGTTCTTGATTTATAATGTGAACCCTAGAGGACTGAAATCGAACCAATTTCTTCCGGATCTTGCATTATTATTCAAATTAAACGAATTTTTAAAAGTGTGATTTCACTAGATTATAAATTTATAGAAATTCTAACTTTCTGCATTTTAAATTTAAAGGTATCAAGTCGATTACTACAATAGATATTAATGTACACGATTATGCAAAATCAATTCTTTACAGATTAATCCATATATATGTCATTCATAAATTATAAGCTCTTTTTACTTGATTGTTAATGATATTCAAAAGTGTACCAGTAATAATATCTAAAAGTGTACCACTTCAAAGTTAAAAAAATTATGTATTTACAGATTTTCTTTCAGTAATATTTGTTGAAGAAAAACTGTTCTTTAAATT
>Ga0315544_1000511_pt1 | contig 36233 bp, 26 predicted proteins | sample SalMarSW160130MG_2_FD_202543 | JGI IMG/M metagenome (GOLD analysis project Ga0315544, IMG submission 202543) | Salt marsh sediment microbial communities from the Plum Island Ecosystem LTER, Massachusetts, United States - Salt Marsh Sediment SW1601-130 ... | reverse complement strand
GAATCTGTTCTTCAAAGGTAGACAGTATTTCCACCCGTTTGATGGAATCGATACCCAGGTCGGACTCGATATCCATGTCCATGCCCAGCATTTCGGTGGGATAGCCCGTTAACCGGCTCACGGTTTTCAGCATGCAGTTTTTTATTTGTTCTTGAGTGGTGTCTGACGGTTTCAGATCTTTGTCGGCGGGTGTTAACTCAGGTTCTTGAACAAAAGCCTCTGGTGTATGGGGATCAGAAGGCACGGGCGATGCAATGGGATCCGGCGGTGGTGGAAGGTCACGTTGCGTATCCGTGATTTTCGGATCATGGTCGGTCTTATCAAAACCGGTCAGAGGCTCAACCGACTCGGGCATTTCTTGTTTTAAGGGTTCAAAGCTAACATCCGATGTTTTTATCTCTGTTTTAATGCCCATGGAAGCCGCGGCCAACCGCTGAGTATTTTCCATCATATTCTGCAAGGTTCTTGCTGCCTGCATCTGGGTTTCTAAAAACTTTTGATGGGTTTGGGCGGTTTGCATCTGAATGGCCTGCATGGATTTCAGACCTTCCTGGACGATATTTAATGCATCGGGGATGAAATTTTTTGGGTGCTGTCTGTTTTTCATGGCGTCTTGATTTTTGTTTAATTTTTCGGGGCGATCTCCCGGGGTTATAAGGATATCGATGGGGTGATTAGAGGTATTGGGTTGTATGGCCTTGGGCTCAATGGCGGGTCTTACGTGCGCTGTGCGCTGTGTGCTGTACTCCGTGTTCTGTGCTCTAACCTCTCTGCTCTCTGCTCTCTGCTTTCTGCCCTGTGTTTTGTGTTCTGTGTTCCGTGCTTTGGCTTCTGACGGTTGTGCTCTGTAATTCACCCCTGCAATGGGTATGCTCATAAGCTGTTTTCTGGTTTCAATGTATGGTTCTTCCCAGCAGGTTAAATCCACGAAATGTCCCAGTGATGCCAGGCAACAGAGCGTTCCGGCAAGATCCGTGATTCCGGCCCGTTTTCCTTGAGAGGCGTCAAGGGCAATGGCCTGAAAATCCTGACCTTTTAATATGGATTTTACCAGGCCGATCAAAACCGATTTCGGGCCAACCTCAACAAACGTTCGTGCGCCCGATTTGAATAAATTATTAATTTCACTAATAAAATCGACAGGGGATAACAGGTGTCCGTGCAGCAATTCTTTAGCTTTTTCAGGATCGGCAGGGTAGGGGGCGCCGGTGGTATTGGAAAATACCGGGATTTCCGAAGGAAAGAGGTCGATTTTTTCTATGGCCTGTGAAAAAGGCTTTTGGGCCTCTTTTACCAAACTGCTGTGAAACGCAGCGGAAACCGGGAGCCGGACGGTTCTGAATCCATTCTGCCGGCATATTTTTTCGGCCCGGTGGATGGCATCCCTAGCGCCCGATAACACTCCCTGGTTGGGACTGTTTCGGTTTGCAAGAATAACATCTGTTTTAGTTTCCTCAATCAGATTTTCAAGTTTGTCCAGCGGGGCGATGACCGCCAGCATCCCCCCGGTATTCCGGCCCGCCGCCGCCATTAGGCGGCCCCGGGTAATGGCCAGGTGCAGCAAGGTATCCAGATCTAAACGGCCGGCAGCGCAAAGGGCTGAAAGTTCGCCAAAGCTGTGCCCGCAGGTGAAATCGGCAGAGATGCCGAATCCGTGAAGTATTTTTAGCATTGCCATGCTTACCGCCCCGATAGACGGCTGAGCAATGTCTGTTTTCCGTAACGCTTGTTCCGGGTTTGTCTTTTCTTTTTCGCCTTGATCCGGAATCGGGTAAATCATATCGGTGAGCCGGCCATAATTTTTGTATTGGTCATTTGCAGTTTCCAGAATTTTAAATGCATCCGGAAAGCTGCATACCAGGTCACGGCCCATTCCCGGGTATTGACTTCCCTGGCCCGGAAAAATAAATGCCATTTTTCCAGGGGGTTCATGGCTTCCGTAAAAAATATTCTCAAGCTGCCATGGTTGTTGGGAACGGTTTGATTCAAGGGCATGTGACGCGCGGTCAAAAAGGCCGGTAAGATCCGTTGATCGTTCAAGGACCATCAGGAGCCGGTATGGATCCGATGTTGAAAAATCGGCTCTTGTTTTTGCAGTTTTTTTTGAAAGTTCTTCATAGGATAGACCCCTGTCAACATGGGTTTTGAAGTTGTGAAGATGTTCTTTTAACTGCTCTTGGCTCGAAGCCGACAGGGCAACAATTTCAACAGATCCGTGCCACGTGATTTCCTGCTTGTATTTCTGGTATTCTTCGACGACCACATGAAAATTGCTTCCGCCAAATCCGAATGAGCTAATCCCCGCTCTGCGCGGATGTTCATTATTTGAAAACCAGGGTCTTGTGTTTGTATTCAGATAAAACGGGCTTTGATGAATATTCAATTTTGGATCAGGTTTACCCACTTTCAAGGTGGGCGGCAGGACTTTATTGTAAATTGATAATACAGCCTTCATCAAGCCTGCGGCGCCTGCAGCGGCCTTGGTATGCCCGATCATGGATTTCACAGAACCCAAAGCACACCATTTGTCACGTTTGTCTGATGTGCCAAAAAAATTATTTAAGGACTGAAACTCAACCTCATCGCCGACGATGGTGCCGGTGCCGTGTGCCTCGATAAGCTCAACCGTAGTCGGGTCTATACCGGCTTGAGTGTATGCTGTCTGGAGTGCTTTTGTCTGTCCCTCGGCTCTGGGGGCGTATATGCTTTGTGACTTTCCGTCACTGGAAGTCCCCACCCCTTTAATCACTGCATAAATTCTGTTTCCGTCTTTTTCCGCATCATCAAGCCGTTTCAGAACAAATATCCCTATGCCTTCGCCAAGCAAGGTGCCGTCAGCATTTTTTGAAAAAGGTCTTGCATCTCCGGTGGGCGAAAGAACCATTGTTTTGGAAAAGCACATATGCATGAAGATGTCGTTGAGCATGTCAACGCCGCCGGTAATAACCATGTCACTGCGTCCTGAAATGAGTTCCATAACTGCAAGATGGATGGCGCTCATAGAGCTTGCACAGGCAGCGTCAATAACACAGTTCGTGCCTCCAAGATCCAGACGATTGCAGATCCTTCCTGCCACAACGTTTCCCAAAAGCCCCGGGAACGAGTTTTCCTGCCAGGATACATATGAATCGGATATTTTTTGGATGACTTCTTCAGTTTTTAACGGGTTAATTCCTGAATCCTGGAGAGCTTTGCGCCATATGGGATGGCCAAGTCTGGCGCCAAGCGGGATAACAAGCTCCTGTGTTCCGGTTACACCGAGTATTACGCTGGTTCTGTCACGGTTAAAATTATCCCCCGCACCATAACCGGAATTTTCCAGGGCTTTTTGCGCAACGATCAGGCCCAGGAGTTGAGAGGTGTCCGTGGCTTCAAGAGAAGAGGGGGGAATTCCGAATTCAGTGGGATCAAAAGAAACCGGAGAAATAAACCCTCCCCGTTTACAGTAAACATGATCGGGTTTTTTAGGGTCCGTGTTGTAATAATCTTCGGATAACCAGTGTGTTTCCGGCACATCGGTTATAGCATCTTCACCGTGAAACAGGAGTCGCCAGTATTCTTTTAAACCGGGAGATTTGGGAAAGAGACATCCCATCCCGATGATGGCAACGGGCAAACTCTGCGGTGTTTTTTTATCTATGGGTTTCAATGATTATCTTTTGATGAATTCATAAAAAATCGAATTCATCATGTGTTTGATTTTTAGCAGTTTCTGACTTTTTATGAGATCTTGAAAAACTTGATTTTTTACAAGTTTGTCGATCATAATGCAAGTAAAAATTATTTGCAAGCAGATTGATGGTAAATTTATTGTTGACATATTGATATAACAACAGCATAATTAAATATCCCAGATATTCTACAATTTTTTACGAGAGATTTAGGTATTACATTTTATCACCAATCGGCTCGATAATTTATAAAGATGTTACAATAAATTTTAGCAACCTTTTGATAAAATTGCAAAATTTGGCTTTACGAAGATTGATATATTAATACAACAACTTTTCAAGATGCTATTATGATAAAATTCTTCACAAATCGGGAAGTCTCAAACCGGCTGGATATCAATCTTTCAAAATGGAAACGGTGGTCCCGGGAATTTCTTCCGCCTGACCCTCTGGGCGGAATGCAATCCGGCTTCGCAAGACAATACAGTCCCGATGGCGCGTTTACGGTTTATTTTGGAGGACATCTGGTGGCTGACCTGAAGTTTACGATTCCGGAAACAAAACAAATCTTAAAAGATTTGCATTCATGGTTTGCCGAAAAAGGGTTTTATTTTGATGCCAGGAGCAACGCGACGGTAAACACAGGTGTGGGCCAACTGGTCAAAAAATATGTCATATTTATTGAGCGTGAAAAAGATCCGGATAACACGATCAGTTTTATTTATACGATTAGAGGAATAATTTCCAATGAACCGGTTAATTATAAAGGTTTTGAAATTATGAAAGAACTTTATATGGAAACAACAATCGGTTTACAGACGAAAAAAATGTCAGCAGTTGATATGAATATCGTTAAAACGGTGAATATCACCGATGTCCTCAATAATTTTGTCGTGCGTTTGAACTTAAATCGATCCCGCTATCCGGCACTTTCGTCAACCAATTCCAGTAGATCCTGAAGCGGCATCGGAGAAAAATTTCCTATACCGGCCGGTAATACAACGCCCTGATTTCTAAGCCAGTTTACCCGTGTTGCCACTGAAGCGCCGCACAGAAGGTTCATGGCAACGCTAACGGTTTCACGGTTCTCAGGTTTTTCAAGAAATGACCCTTTAACCCATTGATTAAAAGCCCCGATTGACGGACCGCACCATATCTGGTAATCGATTTTTCTTGAAGGGTCACCGGAGTTGGCCCAGTTTGAAGATTGGCCGAGATAGGATCGAAAAACAAGGGACATCTTGTGTTTGGGGTCTTTCCGGGCCCGTTCGATCTGTTTTGGGTCATGCATTGCAAAATAATTCTTTGTCTGTTCCCATTCATCCTGGAAACTTTGCCTGAAAAAGTCACGTTCCAGCACAGCCTTTTGTTTTTCCGGAATATTTTCAAAACGGTCATAGTTACAATACAGATCGTAAAGTTTTGCGGCACGAAACGGAAACATGGTCCCGCGTTTTAATACCTGGACCTTAACCCCCATTTCAAACATATCGGCGGCAGGCGCCATGGTCACATCCGCCTGGCCGGCTTCAGCCAACATTTGACGGACAGCTTTGGACGTGCCCGCCTCCACACAGGACTGGTTGATGGAACCGGTAAGGATATAGGCGGCACCCATGGCAAATGCAGCGGCGGCCGAATCCGGTGTGGCAATTCCTCCGCCAAGCCCTACGCAAGGGGGTCTGCTGTAGCGGTATTTTTCAGTCAATTCGTCACGCAGGGCAATCATGGTAGGCAATAGTGTAATTGCCGGCCGGTTATCCGTGTGTCCGCCGGAATCTGCTTCCGCAGTCAGGTCCTCGGCCATGGGTATGGATTTTGCGAGGTCAGCTTCTTCTCTGGTTATCATTTTTCTTGCCACCATTTGTGCCAGAAGCTTTTCCGGCGGCGGCGAAAAGTATTTTCTGGCCACTTCAACCCTGGAAACTTTAGCGATAACCTTGTTGGGACAAACAACAGTACCGCTTTTATCCCGATGGATTCCCTTTACCCGGTAGTGTACCAAGGGAAGTGTCAGATCCAGGTATGCCGAGCTGCTGACAAGGGTTATCCCACGCCTTAAATAGAGCTGAACCACTGCAGCTTCTAATTCAGGGTCGTTGGGGCTGTTGATCAGATTAAACCCAAAGGGGATTTCCTTTAAACTTTCCTGCAACCGGTCGATTGCCGCTTCTATTTGATTAAGAGAAAGACCGGCAGCGCCGAAAAAACCAACCATTCCGGCACGCCCGGCTTTTTCCACCATTTCAACGGATGTAATTCCGTTGGCCATGGCGCCGGCAATATAGGCAAAATGAAGATTATATGTTTTCTTGAATCGGGGATCACCTAAATTTTCAGGGGGCAGTGGGGGAACATATGCATATAACGGAAAAACTGCGGGTTGTGGCGGAATCTTTTTGTCGATGGTTATGGTGCCTCCCCGGCCTATGGCAAGCTGACCGTCGAGGTTCAACAGATTGACCGGCTGCATCATCCGGAGTATTGCTGACCTGACCGCATGATCTCCAACTTCGGGCTCTGTGTCGCCTTGTGTCCACCAACCGGATATTATTTTGTTTATAACAGATGATTGCATCACGGTGAGATGTATACAAAGTACACGTGTGTGTCAATAAGATAACACCCTAACTGATCGTAAACAAAGTAGGAAAAATATATTATTTATTTGATTTACTTAGCATCGAGACCTTTGCAAAAAGGGGCGTTTTGCAAAGGTCTCAAAGTAAGGGTAAGCGTAGATGCGTTAACCCCAGATTCAAGGCATGACCTCAACGACTCTGAATCATTCCGGCCAACGCCTCTAAGGCCATACGGTACCCCTTAACGCCAAACCCTGCAATCTGGGCGGTTGCAACATCTGATATCATTGACGTTTGTCTAAACGATTTCCTTTTGTAAATATTGGATATGTGTATCTCGATGACAGGAATATCGAGTAAAAGGAGTGCGTCTCGGATAGCGATACTTGTGTGGGTATAGGCAGCAGGGTTTATAATAATTCCTTTTTGCAAAGCCACGGCTTCCTGTATTTTATCAACAATGGCCCCTTCATGATTGGATTGAAAGGTTTCAACGGTAAGGCCCAGTTTTTCCCCAAGTTTTTCAAGGTCGGAGTTAATTTCATCCAGTGTTGCATTGCCGTATAGTTCAGGCTCTCTTTTCCCCAGCATATTCAGATTTGGGCCGTGGATGACCAGTACTTTACCAGTGTTTTTACTCTGTCCCATTTTATTATCTACCATTATTTTACCCGCTAATTAACTCCCGGAATCTATCTATGGTTTTTTTATAGTCCGGGCTTTTAAAAATTGCCGATCCGGCAACAAAAACATTAACTCCGGCATCCGAGATCGTTTTAATGGTTTTTTCGTTCACTCCTCCGTCAATCTCGATAAGGGTAGCGAGCCCCCGGTCCCGTATCATTCTGTGAAGGGCTCTGACCCTGTCTAAACTGTTGGGTATAAACTCTTGGCCTCCGAATCCCGGATTAACGCTCATGATCATTATAAAGTCAACGTCTTCCATTATCCATTCTAGTGAGGATAAAGGGGTTGACGGATTCAGCACCACCCCGGCACGCCGGTCAAACTCCTTTATCATATGTATCGTCCGGTTCAAGTGAACGCAGGCTTCTACCTGAACGGAAATTAAATCGGCTCCTGCTTTTGCAAAATCTTTGATGTAGCGGTCCGGATTTTCAATCATCAGATGGACGTCAACAGGAAGTGATGTTACCCGCCTGACAGCCTTAACCACCAAAGGGCCTATGGTGATGTTCGGCACAAAATGGCCGTCCATAACATCTACATGAATCCAGTCTGCTCCGGCCGCTTCAACCGATTTTATTTCATCTCCCAATTTTGAAAAATCAGCCGACAGTATGGATGGTGCAATATATTTTATCGTCATATTTTTTTACTCGGATAAACTGAAAAAAATGCTACCGAGGCACAAAGAGTAAATTTTTCTTCGTGCCTTGGTGTCTTAGTGGCAATGAAAAAAGTTTTGTTACAAAAATACAAGATTCAGAGTTAAGCTTCCAACGTGTTCAGTACTTTGTTTGCGGAATCGGTAACCACGGTTCCGGGACCGAACACGCCCTTGGCTCCGGCCTGATACAGAAAATCGTAATCCGCAGGCGGAATGACGCCTCCCACAACAACATTGATATCCTGGCCGCCTTTTTCTTTAAGAGCTTCAATAAGTTGCGGAACCAGGGCCTTATGCCCGGCCGCCAGACTCGATACACCCACAACATGTACATCGTTCTCCAAAGCCATCTGGGCAGCTTCTTCAGGTGTCTGGAACATGGGACCGATGTCCACATCAAACCCGAGATCTGCAAAAGCAGTTGCGATCACCTTAATCCCCCGGTCATGACCGTCCTGGCCCATTTTTGTCACCAGTATTCGCGGTCTTCGCCCGTGCTTTTCCTGGAATTCATCGGTTCTTTTGCGAACGGCCGCAAATATTTCGCTGTCAGCATACTCTTCAGCATATGCTCCGGATATACACTGGGTCGTGGCCACGTAACGGTTGAAAACTTTTTCCATGGCGTCTGATATTTCTCCAACTGTGGCTCGTGCCCGCACTGCCGGAAGACAGGCTTCCAGGAGGTTTCCACCGGAATCGCAGGCGTTGATTATGGCTTCCAGAGTCCTCCGGACTTCATCATTGTCCCGTTTTGCTTTGATCTCTTTTAATCTTGCGATCTGTTCATCACGGACAGCCTCGGAAACTTCAAGAAGACCTTCCAGCGGTTCCTCTTCAATCTGATACTTGTTGACACCCACAATGATATCTTTGCCCTGATCAATGCGGGCCTGTTTCCTGGCGGCCGATTCTTCAATCCGCATCTTGGGCATCCCGGTTTCAATGGCTTTGGCCATTCCGCCGAGTTCCTCAACCTCATCCATGATCTTTCTGGCCTCATTGATGATGCCACCGGTCAGCGCTTCAACATAGTAAGATCCTCCCAAAGGATCAACCACATGGCAAACCTGGGATTCTTCCTGGACAACAATTTGAGTGTTTCTGGCAATCCGGGAGGAAAGAGCGGTGGGAAGGCTTACCGCCTCATCAAAAGAGTTGGTATGCAAAGACTGAGTTCCGCCCAAAACTGCAGACAGACATTCAAGGGTGGTTCGAATGATGTTGTTATAAGGGTCCTGCTCGGTCAGGCTCCAGCCGGATGTCTGAACATGGGTCCGTAACATCGTAGATTTTGGATTTGTGGGGTTGAACTGGTTGATGATTTCATGCCACAGAAAACGGGCAGCTCTTAACATGGCAATTTCCATGAAAAAGTTCATCCCGACCCCGAAGAAAAACGACAGACGCGGCGCAAACTTGTCGATATCCAGTCCGGCTGCCAGAGCGGCCCTGACATACTCCAGCCCGTCCGCCAGTGTAAAAGCAGTTTGTAGAACAGAGTTGGCGCCTGCTTCCATCATATGATACCCGCTGATACTGACGGTATTATACTTGGGCATGTTTTTGGAACAGAATCCGATGATATCGGATACGATCCTCATGGAAGGTTCCGGAGGATAGATATACGTGTTTCTGGTCAGATATTCTTTTAAAATATCGTTTTGAATGGTGCCTCCCAGTTGCTCATGATTGACGCCCTGTTCCTCGGCCGCCACGATGTAGGCGGCCATAACCGGCAAAACCGCGCCGTTCATGGTCATGGAAACCGTCATCTTTTCCAAGGGGATCTGATCAAAAAGGATTTTCATATCCTCAATAGAATCTACGGCAACACCGGCCTTGCCGATATCGCCCACCACCCTGGGATGATCCGAATCATACCCCCTGTGGGTTGCAAGATCAAAGGCCACCGAGAGTCCGGTCTGACCGGCAGCAACGTTCTTCCTGTAAAATTCATTGGACTCCTTGGCTGTGGCAAAACCGGCATACTGGCGGATGGTCCAGGGCCTCCCGGCATACATGGTGGCCATGGGACCCCGCACATAGGGTGCAAAACCCGGCAGGGTGTTCACGTGCTCCATCCCCTCAAGGTCTTCTGCGGTATACAGCGGTTTTACCAATATGCCTTCATCCGTCTGCCAGTTGAGAGACTCAAGCGGTCTTCCTCTCAGTTGTTTGGTGGCAAGCTCTGTCCATTCTTGTACATCAGGATTTTTAGACATGGCATCCTCCTTTTTTTCTCTTGATTTACTATATATCTAATTCTTATAATAAATCCTCGATTTTTGAGCTGGACAAGTCGGAAAAGTGCCTAAAGTGAACTAAAGTTTGAAGTGCCTAAAGTTAAGGTGTCGCTTCGCTCCATCTATTCATATAAAAATTGGCAGAATTCCACAACTTTAGGCATTTTAGATCACTTTAGATCACTTTACACTTTTTGTAAGTTGTAAAATTATTTGCCATAAAAAGCACAAAATTTACAATTAAGGAATAATATATTATCTTTCACAAAGTTCAACCAGAATGCCGTTCGTGGCTTTGGGGTGCAAAAAAGCGATTTTTGCGCCACCGGCGCCCATTCTGGGTTTTTCGTCAATCAGCCGTATTCCTTTTTCCTTTAATTCTGCCAGGGCCTCTTCAACATTCTCCACTCGAAACGCAACGTGATGAATCCCCTGGCCCTTTTTTTCCAGGAATTTTGCGATGGGTCCGTCCGGAGCGGTGGATTCAAGAAGCTCCACTTCACTTTCTCCCACCGGGAAAAAAGCAGTGGTCACTTTCTGCTCTTCAACGGTTTCGGAGCCTTCAAATTCAAGTCCGAGTGCATCTGTCCAAAAATTTTTACCGTCTTCGATACTGTTTACGGCTATTCCGAGATGGTCTATTTTTAATATTTTCATAAAAACCTCCTTTCGATCTATCTAAATTTTTCCATGACCCGTTTAAATCCGGGCATGGCATTTATTATGGTTTCATCGGCCACGCAGAAGGCGATTCTGAAATGACCCGGTCCGCCAAAACCGCTGCCGGGGACAGTAAGAATCAGTTCTTCCTGAAGCGCCTGTACGAATGTTACATCATCCGAAACCGGCGTTCGGGGGAAAAGGTAAAACGCACCTGCCGGTCTGAAGAAATCGTAGCCACAATCCGCCAGACCCTTACACAGGAGTTCTCTTTTCCGGGCATACGCTGAGATATCCACGCTCGTGCCCTGAACTGATGCCACAACCCGCTGCATCAGAGCCGGAGCATTGACAAATCCGAGGATCCTGTTGGCCAGTGCCATGCCGCCGATAAGCTCTTTTTTAAAACGAGCTCCGGGATTAACCGCCAAATGACCGATACGTTCCCCGGGAATGGAAATATCCTTTGAATATGACGTAGCAATGATGCTTTCAGTATAACTTTGAAAGATGCTTGGAACTTTTTGTCCGTCATAAACGATTTTGCGATAGGGTTCATCTGCGATAAGATACAGGGTCCGGTTCAGTTCTTCTCCCTTTTCAGTTAATAGGGTTCCGAGTTCATTAAGACTCTTTTTTGAATATACCTGGCCGGTAGGATTGTTCGGGGAATTGATTAAAACGGCCCGGGTCTTTTGAGTTATCGCAGCGGAAACGGCGTCAATGTCCAGATTAAAATCCGGCTTTGTGGATACGGTTTTAAGGCTTCCGCCATGGTTGTCCACATAATATCTATATTCAACAAAAAAAGGAGCCGGAGTGATCACCTCATCACCGGGATCGAGGATTGTTTTCAGGATAACATTCAGAGCACCGGATGCTCCGCAGGTCATGATCACCTCATTTTCGGTAACCTGCACCTTCTGTTCGCCGCAAAGATAATCAGCCACTGACTTGCGAACATGCGGATATCCGGCATTGGGCATATAACCATGAACCCCTGAATCCGAGGACGCTGCGGCATCCTCGAGAGCCGCCCGGAATTTTTCCGGAGGCTCCAGATTCGGGTTTCCCAGGCTGAAATCATATACGTTCTCAGCGCCATGCTCAGCCTTAAGGCGGGCGCCCTCTTCAAACATTTTACGTATCCAGGAAGATCCGGATATAATGGTTTCGATATGCTTTGCTATGGTCATTTGAACACTTTAATTTGACACAAAATTGTAACCACAAAATATATATTTATTAAGGTATGGCTTGCAAGCTCTTTCTGTAAAAATTTCCAGCAAAGGTTAAATTTTAGCCCGGTCTCACATTCGTTTTAGTCTGCCCGTTCCACCGACTTTACCTCCGGGATTTCCTTTTTTAGAAATCTTTCAATTCCGTTCTTAAGGGTCATCTGGGACATGGGACATCCGGCACATGCTCCCTGCAACCTGACGGTGACCACGCCGTCAACTACATCGACAAGTTCCACATCACCCCCATCCGCCTGAAGCATTGGCCTGATTTTGTCTATTACCGCCTGAATCTTTTCTCTCATGATACCCCCCCCCCTTTTTATTTATTTGCCTTCATAAAAAGCTTTTTTAAATTCATCAAATTTGTTCTGGCATATGGCCGTTCGCATATGCTCCATCAGTTTATTATAAAAATAAATATTATGAATCGTATTTAAACGATAAGCAAGCAATTCTTTTGCCATGTAAAGGTGTCGAAGGTAGGCTCTGGAATAATTTTGGCATGTGTAACAAGTACATCCGGGTTCAACAGGTTTGGTGTCATACTTGAAACGTGCATTGCAAATATTTATGGCGCCTTTTTTTGTAAACATCTGGCCGTTTCGAGCGTTCCTTGTGGGGATGACGCAATCGAACATATCCGCCCCAAGGGCCACAAGCTCTACAAGATCTTCAGGAGTTCCGGTACCCATGATATATTTAGGCTTATTATCCGGAAGTATGGGCAGCGTAAAATCGACAATTTCAAACATGATCTCCTTTGGTTCACCCACGCTGAGCCCCCCAATGGCATAACCGCTGAAAGTGATTTCAGATAAATTCTCCGCTGAACGTTTTCTAAGGTCCTTAAACATGCCCCCCTGAACGATACCGAAAAGGGAAGGGGGTTTTGAGACGGTTAGATCTAAAAACCCGATGCCTTCTTGCAAAGCATTTTTACATCTTTTTGCCCAGCGGGTGGTAAGCTCAAGTGCCTCTTGGGTATGTTTACGGCTTGCAGGGTATTTGATGCAGTCGTCAAGGCACATGATGATGTCCGATCCGAGACAAAGCTGTATTTCAACCGACTTTTCAGGCGTCAGCAAATGACTTGATCCATCGATATGGGACTGAAAAAAAGCGCCTTGATCGGTAATCTTTCCAAGTTTGGCCAGGGAAAAGACCTGAAAGCCGCCGCTATCCGTCAAAATAGGTCGGTCCCAGCACATAAAACCGTGGAGGCCGGAAAAACGGCGAATAACATCACATCCCGGCCTGAGGTACAGATGATATGTGTTCCCCAGAACAATTTGGGTCCCGCATTCCATAAGCTCTTGGGGTGACAGGGATTTTACCGTGCCAAGGGTTCCCACCGGCATAAAAACAGGGGTTTCTACCTCACCGTGAGCTGTCTGCAACACGCCGGCCCTTGCCCGTGTTGTGTCAGATTTTGCAACTATTTTGAAATTGGACATGCCAGTTCGTTCGCTTCGCTCACAATTGGAATGTTGGAATATTGGAACACTGGAATAATGGGTTACTGTAGGAATTAGAATGATATTGTTCCTTCAATCCAACGTTCCACTATTCCAAGATTCCAGCATTACATTGTATTAAATGGTGATATTGAGTTGGCTCCATCATTCCATTATTTTTACCCCGTGAAACTTTTTTTCTATTTCACTGGGGCCATGTCCGAGTTAAAAATATAAGTCTAAAAAATACCTTTATTTTCAATAGATTGTAGAAATTCCGAGACGTTTAATTAAAGCATGAATCATGCAATAAACATGGCATCCCCATAACTGAACAGCCTGTATTTTTTATCTATGGCCGCACGGTATGCATTCAATATGTTTTCCCGACCCGCAAAAGCGGATACAAGCATTAAAAGAGTCGATTTTGGAAGATGAAAATTCGTAATCATTGCATCTACAACGTTAAACCTGTGCCCGGGATATATAAAAAGATCGCAGTTTCCGTCGCCGTGAACAACGTTCCCTCTGTCGTCTGAAGCATACTCCAGAGCCCGTACTGACGTCGTACCCACGGCAATGATGCGTCTGCCTTTTGTTTTGGCACGGTTTATAACATCGGCAGTCTCTTTGGAAATAGAATACCACTCAGAATGGATTTTGTGGTCTCTTATATCCGAGACCCTGACCGGCAAAAACGTACCGTAACCCACATGCAGGGTAACTGTAACGATCCTGATTCCTTTTTCTTCTATTTTTTTAAGGAGTTTTTTGGAAAAATGGAGTCCTGCTGTGTGTGCGGCAACTGCACCTTTTTGCGAAGCATAAACGGTCTGGTAGGATGTCCTGTCATCCTTACAATCGTTCCGTTTAATATATGGGGGCAAAGGAACGTGTCCTATCCTGTCCAGGAGACTTTCAAAATTATTTTTAGATGAAAATTTTACAGTGTAAATTCCTTCTTGACCGTCGACAACCTGGGCTTGCAATCCCTGGGCAAAAAATAACGGCGTACCGTTTTTCGGTTTTTTTGAGGTTTTAATCAGGCATCTTAAGACAAGTTCGTTGCACGCAGGGTTTTCACGAACGCCGGGGTAATCAAGGATAAAAACTTCCGCCTTGCCCCCGGTATCCTTTTTCCCGAAAAGTCGTGCCGGAATCACTTGGGTGTTGTTTAAAACCAGTAAATCCGTTGGCAAAAGGAGATCATAAATTTCATAAAACTTATGGTGGGACAGTCTGCCGGTTTCCTTGTGCAGAAATAGAAGTTTTGAACGGTCCCGTTGATCTGCCGGTTTTTGAGCGATGAGGTCGTCGGGCAGATCATAATTGTAATCATTCAATAAAAACATGATGGCTATCTTTTCCCCAGATATACCAGGAGAACTCCCGCAATCATAAGCACAAGACCAAATTTTTGCAGAGCCTTATCCGGCATTTCAAGGACTTTCTCTAAAACAAGTTTCATCTTTGCCGGAGATGCAAAATATGGAAGACCTTCCACGACCATCACCATTCCGAGCACACATAGGAAAAATCTCATTATATTCCTCTATCATTAAATAGGACGCAGATTTCCGCAGACCCGCCTGCCATGCGAGACACCTACCAGTCCATCCGGTCATCTTTGCAAGCGAGAGCATTGCAGAGAGGCAAGGCGAGAAAGCCTGAGACACAAGCGGGCAGGTATACACAGATAATATTATCATTTTAACTTCGTTCGCTTTGCTCAAAAAGGAATAATGGAACAATGGAATGCTGGAATTATGGGTGTTGGGAAAATGGGAAACCAAGTTCTTGCAGAACACCTCTTGATACTGAATTAAATAAATGAATAACTTCCTTTTAACAGCAATATTCCAATATTCCAGCATTCCACCATTCCAATTGGGGCGAAGCCGCTAACTTGCATCTCTAAAATTAAAATCAATCGCTTCATTAATTCTTTTAAAGTCGTCAACATTTCGGGTGATTACCGTGGCTCCGATTTGACGGGCCAATAGAGCAATGCAAACGTCGTTGTAATCTCTCGGATTTTTCGGATCCAGTTTTCCGGAAAAACGAAGTTTATGGCATACACGGCCGATTAAAATTTGAGTAGATGGGTCAGGTTGTATTAGGCGACCTAATTTAACAAATGTGCTACCAAGGCGAATCAGATGCTTTATTTCGGCATTTCCCTTTGCGCCTATCCATAATTCATGAAGCACGGGATGAACCATATACATCACCTTATTTAACCCGCTGATTTCATGCTGATAAAGACCATGATTGAATATGCCGATATAGATATTGGTATCGAAAACAACTTTTTCTTGCACGTTTTAGGCCTCCTCAAAATCAAAACTTCCGGCATCTGCCAGAGTTACTTCAGCCAACTGAATATCCGTATCAAATTGTTTAAGAACGGTATTGATGGCTTCTTTTTCTGATTTGGCATTTAATGCGATTTTGATGCGATTGATTTGTGCCTGATCAAGCTCGATAGTTTTTTTTACAAGTGCCATGGCCACCTCCCATACTATACATATAATACTGATGATTTTTATGGTATTTATGTAATATCAAATCGTTTTATTGTCAACACATTTTTTACAGAGAAAGGTTTACAGTCAGGTTTTAAATATGGCTTGACTAATTTTTTGCTTTGGTTCAAAATTTTGTGTTTAGCGAATGTGTTGCCACAGACCATCAAAGAAACCGTCAAAACGCAAGGATTAAAAATGACATATGAATCTGTAATCGGGCTTGAAGTTCACGCTCAACTCAAGACGAAAACAAAGATTTTCTGCAACTGCTCAACATCATTCGGGGCGCCGCCCAATACCCACACCTGCCCGGTTTGCCTGGGTATGCCCGGTGTGCTGCCGGTGCTTAATAAAAAGGTGGTTGAATACGCCCTGCGAATGGCTGTCGCAACAAACTGTATAATCAATCGGGAGAGTAGATTTGCCCGCAAAAACTATTTCTATCCCGACCTCCCCAAGGGATACCAGATTTCCCAGTATGAACTGCCGATTGCCGAAAATGGATTTATTGAGATAGAAATAAACGGCCACCCAAAAAGGATTGGTATTACCCGGATACACATGGAAGAAGACGCGGGCAAGCTGTCCCATGATCCTGACCGCCCGCTGAGCAAGGTCGATTTCAACCGTACCGGTGTACCTCTGATCGAAATCGTGAGTGAACCGGATATACAGACTCCTGAAGAAGCCGGGGCTTATCTTCGGCATTTAAGATCCATTGTCCGCTATCTCGGAATCAGTGACGGCAACATGGAAGAAGGAAGTTTCCGTTGTGACGCCAATATATCCATACGGCCAAAAGGATCTGAGACCCTGGGGACCCGAACGGAAATAAAAAACTTAAACTCTTTCAAGCATGTTGAAAGTGCGCTTTGTTTTGAGATCAACCGGCAAAAAGAAATTTTAGAAGACCACGGCCAGGTCATTCAGGAGACCCGGTTGTGGAACCCAGTTAAAAACAAATCCATATCCATGCGGGGTAAGGAGGAGGCCCATGACTACCGTTACTTTCCGGACCCCGACCTTCTGCCGCTGGTTATTGACGATGACTGGATCGATTCGGTCAGAAAAAGACTTCCCGAACTTCCTGATGAAAAAAAGAAGCGCTTTATGGATGAATACCGTCTTTCTTCATATGATTCCGGCTTTCTGACATCGAGCCACGAGCTTGCAGACTACTTTGAGGAATGCGTTACACAATTTTCCAATCCCAAGCAGGTTAGCAATTGGATTATGGGATCATTGCTGGGCCTTTTAAACGCCCGGGGCAAGCAAATTACCGAGTCGCCGATTTCCCCCGGCAATCTTGCCGAACTTCTTAAACTGATTGACGATAATATTATCAGCGGCAAAATTGCAAAGACCGTATTTGATGAAATGGCTCAAACCGGCAGAGCGCCCAAAGAAATCGTAAAAGAAAAGGGGCTGGTACAGGTTACGGACGAGTCCGCCATCAAAGCGGTTGTAGCAAAGGTCCTTGAAGAGTGTTCAAAGGAAGTGGAAGACTACCAAAACGGCAAAACAAAGCTTTTTGGCTTTTTTGTTGGCCAGGTCATGAAAGAGACAAAAGGCAAGGCCAATCCAAAAATTGTAAACGAAATATTAAAAGATCTCCTTTGTAAAAAATGAACATCGAACATATAAAAAGATGAACGTCCAACATCGAACATTGAACGTCGAACGTCGAATAATGATGTCGCTCTGCTCCGCAATTTAATTTCATTTGTTTTTAAAAATCTGATGTCGAACCTTGAATAACTATTTCTTTTTCTTTTTAGCCGTTTTGATAGTCGCAACTAAAATCTTAATTAATTCTTCTGGTTCCTCTAAAATATCATTTAGTAGCTCAAGCTTTTTCAAATTATTGGTACCTTCTAAAATCACCATTCGCTGTTCAAGATCGTTTTTTTAATTCAATATTCGATGTTGGACGTTCATCTTTTGAACTTTAGGCCGGCTTTTCCAATTTTACCGCACAAAGTTTGAGCTCAGGGGTCTTGGCCATGGGGTCGAGACAATCGATGGTCAGCGCGTTGACCGCTATATTTTCGGAATGGAGGGTTGTGAAAACCGTTCCCTCCGGGACCCGATCGGTCACCCTGGTATTGATCTTGATGGAACCCCTTCGAGAACGGACGTAGATTTCTTCTCCGTCTTTGACTTGGACTCGATCTGCGTCTGATGGATGGATTTCCAGCACGTCTTCAGGGGACAGATTGAAAAGCGCTACAGAGTTACGCGTATAGGAACCCGTATGGAGATGGTAAAGATCTTTTCCCGTTGTTAAGATAAAAGGATACTCTTTGTCCGGCGATTCGGCGGGGGGCTGGTAATCTGCCGGAGAAAACATGCCTTTACCGCTTGGAGTGTTGAACGTTTCGGCCCAAAGATAACGGGTTCCGGGATGGTCTTTTTGAGGACACGGCCAGCGAAGGCCTCCTTTTCCCAACCGGCGGTACGAAATCCCTGCGTAAGGTGGTGTCAGTGAAGCGATTTCATTCATAATATCTTTGGGATGCCCATAGGACATCGCGTAGCCCATTTTTTGGCTCAGATCACAGATAATCTTCCAATCGGGTTTGCTCTCCCCTATAGGGTCGAAGGCCTTGCGCACTCTTTGGATGAAACGGGCCGTATTGGTGAACGTTCCATCTTTTTCGGCAAAAGAACAGGCCGGGAGAACCACATGGGCGATCTTGGCTGTTTCAGTCAAAAACATATCTTGAACCACCATAAAATCCAGATTTTCCAGGACATTTTGAATGCGGGAAATATTGGGGCCGCTCCGCATGGGGTTTCCGCCCATAACGTAGAGTCCTTTGATAGTATTTTCGTCAAGGAGCATGTTTGCCTCGGTAATTCCCGGTTTTGGTGAGAGATTTACCCCCCACGCCTTCTCAAATTTCTCCTGAACCGCCGGATTCGAGACCGGTTGACCGCCAGGATAGATAGGGGGCAAACACCCCATGTCGCCGGCGCCCTGACCGTTGTTTTGTTTTGCGATGGTGTTCAGGCCGGTTCCTGATTTTCCGATGTTACCGGTGGAAAGCGCCAGGTTGCAGAGCCCCCCGACGTTGTCCGTCCCGTGTATGTGCTGAGTCACCCCCATGCCATAGAGGATAGAGCCCCTGCTGGCTTTTCCATAGAGCCGTGCCGCCTCTATGATTTTAGCCTCGGGAATTCCTGAGATCTCCTCCACCCTGGCCGGGGTATATTTAGAGACGATCTCTTTTAAGTTCTCGAATCCTTGGGTTCTGTTCTCTATGAATTCACCATCGTAGAGACCTTCATTGAGTATTACATGGAGCATGCCGTTTATCCAGACAATATCTGTGCCAATGCGGGGGCTGAGCCAGATATCTGCATATTCCGCGGTTTCTGTTCTTCGCGGGTCAATGATAATGAGCTTGAGATTACCGGAAAGCACCAGTTTTTTCATGGCGCTGGCAAAAACGGGATACATTTCCGTAAGGTTCAAACCGGCAACCAGCAGAACGTCGGCGTGCTCGAGCAGACCCATTGAATTTGTCATGGCCCCGCCTCCGAAAGCCCGGGTGAGTGCCACTGCACTGGGCGTATGGCAGAGACGGGTACAGAAATCGATATTGTTCGTGCCAAAACAGGTGCGTATGAATTTTTGGAAAAGGTAGCATTCTTCGTTTGTTGATTTTGAAGAAGCGATCCCTGCCAGGGTATCGGGGCCGTGGGTATTTTTTATTTCCTGAAATTTGTTTGCCACGAGATTCAGCGCCTCGTCCCATTCCGCTTCTTCAAATTTTCCGTTTTTCTTGATCAGCGGTTTTTTCAAACGCTCCGGACTTTGAACGAAATCGAGACCGAATCTTCCCTTGACGCAAAGGTTTCCTTTGTTTTCGGTGTTTTCTTCCTCCACCCCGTAGACCTTGACAACCTTTTTGTCTTTGGTCCACAGCTCCATCTGACACCCTCCGCCGCAGTGGGGACAGGTTGTTCGGACCTTATTAAACTCCCAGTTTCTCCCCTGAAAGCGAGCATGTTTTTCAGTCAGTGCTCCTGTGGGACAGGCCTGCAAACAAGCCCCACAGGAAGCACACTCCGTAAAGCCCAGAGGTTCGTTAAGCCCGGCGCCCAGAGCCAGTGCCGGACCGCGATCGGTAAATCCCAAAATATTTTTGCAGGCAATTTCCCGACAGGCACGAACGCATCTGCCACAGAGGATGCATTTGTTTGGATCTCTGACAATAACCTCGCTTGAATCGTCCAAAGGCTTTATTTCTTTATTGATGGGGAAACGTACCTGGTCGATCCCGAACTCGTAAACCAAATTTTGCAGTTCGCATCTCCCGTTGCTTTCACAGGTAAGACAGTTGTGCTCGTGCTCGGATAAAAGCATTTCCAGGTTCAAGCGCCGGAGGTCGTTGATCTCCTCATCGTGCGTAATTACTTGCATTCCTGTCGCGACCGTTGTACTACAGGCCGGAACCAGACCTCGCATTCCTGAGACTTTCACGAGACAGAGACGGCAAACCCCGACAGGGCTCAGACCCTTTTTGTGACACAAATGCGGTATATGGATGCCGTTATTTTCACAGACATCCAGCAAATTGGAACCTTCCGCAGCTTCAAAATCCTTGCCGTTGATATTGACATAAACCATCTCATTTACCTCCCTGCGTCACAGCGGAGACATCGTCCCGCCTCTTCCATGGCTTCTTCTTTTGAGTAGGTTTTAAGGGTTTCCTCAAAAGTGCTGGTCCTCACGCTCACGTCTGCTTCTTTTAACCGCACTCTGGGTTTTTCTTCATATTCTTCTTCCTCGGGTGCAAAGGGAACATGGTACTTTTCCGGATCGACCCGGGTTGGAATCGCTTGCAGGGATTCACCATCCAGATAACGTCTGATGGAGCAGGCCGCTCTTTGACCGTGGGCCATGGCGTCCACTACGGTCAGCGGCCCGGTGACGGCATCCCCGCCACCAAAAACCCCTTCCCTGTCCGTGGCCAAACTCAGGGAATCCACGTCAAGCTTTCCGCCTCGTGTTGTTCGAACACTCAAAAATTCGGTTTCCGGAAATTGTCCGATGGACTCGATGAGGCTGTCCGCTTGGATAATGTATTCGGAATCCTTAAGATCACAAGGTATCCTCCTGCAGCTTGCGTCGAATTCCTCAAGCTCCATACGCCGGCATCTGATCTTCTCCACACGTCCGTTTCCGATAATTTCTACAGGAATGCTGAGACAGTCTATGTGTACCCCTTCCTTCTCAGCGGCCTCGATATCTTCCGGGATGGCCGGCATATCGTGTTTTTCTCTGCGATAGAGGATCGTTACTTCCGCTCCCATGCGTCTGGCCACACGGGCACAATCGAACGCGCTGTTGCCTCCGCCCACCACGATGACCTTTTTTCCGAGATCAACGCTTTGGCCCGAGTTAAGATCTTTCAGAAATTCTGTGCCCCAGAACACACCTCCGAGTTTTTCTCCCGGGATGTTCATCCTTCTTTCGCCATGAGCGCCCATGGCCAAGAATATGGCCTTGTAGTCCCTGGCAAATAGATCGTCGATGTTATCGATCCGGGTGTTTAGCCTGATTTCGACACCCATTTTTCTTATTTGTTCGATATCATGCTCAAGTAATTTTTTGGGCAACCGGTATTCCGGGATCCCCACCGCGAGCATTCCTCCCGCAACCGGGAGGGCTTCAAAGACCGTAACCCCGAAGCCTTCTATACTGAGATCGTAAGCAGCCGCAAGTCCTGCGGGACCCGAACCCACAATGGCTATTTTCTCTTTTCTTTGTGCTCGTTTGGGCGGTTGGTACTCAATGTTGTTTTCATAGGCGTAGTCTGCGACCAATCTTTTGACCTCTCGAATGGCCAAGGGTTCATCGAGCTTTCGCCGGTCGCATTTCTCTTCGCAAGGATGGTGGCAGACTCTTCCGAGAACCAGAGGCAGGGGGTTGGTTTGCTTGATGACCTTGTAGGCTTCCTCAAGCTTGCCTTCTCTTGCAAGCGTCATATAAGTAGGAATATCCTGGTTTATGGGACAGGCATTCCGGCATGTGGTCTTGAACAGAGCGGCACACACTCCGGCCGGACATCTTTTTTCAATGATGTGGGCTTCATATTCTTCCCTGAAATGGCGAATTGTGCTGAGAGTAGGGCTGGCTGCGGTCTGACCCAGAGCGCAAAGAGACGTTTTTTGCATGCATGTTGCGATGTCTTTTAGTGTCTCCAAATCTTTGATTTCACCGTTTCCCTCTGTGATTTTTTCCAGGATGTGGGTCATTAACGGAAGGCCCCGCCGGCAGGGGACGCACTGTCCGCAGGATTCGTCTGCATCAAATTCCAGAAAGAATCTTGCCGTATCCACCATACATGCATCTTCATCCAGAACCACCAATGCTCCGGATCCCATGATGCAGCCGATGCCCTGCAGAGATTCGTAATCTATAGGCAGATTTAAATACTTGGCAGGAACGCATCCGCCGGAGGGCCCTCCCAGCTGAGCGGCTTTAAATTTTTTGCCGTTTGGAATTCCTCCGCCAATGTCAAAAATGATTTCACCCAAGCTCGTGCCCATCGCCACTTCAATTAATCCACTGTTATTAATGTTTCCGGTTAATGAAAACACCTTTGTGCCCTTGGTTGATTCAGTGCCGATTTCGCTCCACCAGTCAGCGCCCTTTTGTAAAATAAGGGGCAGGTTCGCCAATGTTCCCACGTTGTTTATGACGGTGGGCTTGCCAAAGAGCCCTTCTATTGCAGGAAATGGGGGTCTCGGCCTGGGGTTGCCTCTTTTTTGCTCAATAGATGCAAGCAACGCTGTTTCCTCACCGCAGACAAAAGCGCCGGAACCCAAGAAAAGTTCTATGTCAAAATCAAAAGAAGTTCCCATGATGTTTTTCCCAAGGAGCCCATAATTTCTTGCCTGTTCAATAGCGGTTTCCAGAGTTTCAACAGCCAGGGGATATTCAGCCCTGACATAAATGTAACCTTTTGTCGCTCCAATGGCATAGGCTCCAATTGCCATTCCTTCCAAAACAGCATGGGGATTGCCTTCTAATTCTGACCGGTTCATATATGCTCCGGGGTCACCCTCGTCAGCATTACAGACCATGTATTTTTGATCACCTTTAGCGTTATAGGCAAATTCCCATTTTACTCCTGTTGGAAAGCCCGCTCCGCCTCTTCCCCTGAGACCCGATTTTTTAACTTCTTCGATGACTTCTGTTTTCTCCATTTCAAGTGTCTTTGCCAATGCAAAATAGCCGTCATTTGCAATATATTCTTCAATCTGCATGGGATCAATCAGGCCGTTATTAGACAGAATTCTGCGGGTTTGTTTTGTATAAAAATCTATGTTATTTATTGAAGAGATGTGTTTTTCTTTGACAGGATCGTAAAATAAAAGCCGTTCGACAAATTCCTTATTGATTATGTGCTGTTGTACTATTTCTTCTACATCACTTGCCTGGACATGAGTATAAAGGGTTGCTCCCGGCTGAATAACAACAATAGGTCCTTTTTCACAAAGCCCATGGCACCCTGTACGGACCAGTTCTGCTTTTTCTTTGAGGTCATATTTTTCAATAGCATTCGCAAACGCATCATAAGGACTTGTTTCTCCTGCCGAAGCAATACAGCCGCTTCCCCTGCAAATCATAATATTAATTATTCTTTGATCCCCCTTTTCAAGAGGACGAGGATCCTGGCGACTTTCTATTTTGGGTCGGTATTGATCCCTAATTTCTTTTAGATTTTGGATATTCATAGTGATACCCCGTTATGTATACTTTTTCAGTATTTCTAACACCTTATTAGGATTATTTCGTGCATAGATATTGCTATCAACAGCCATAACCGGTGCCAGTGCACAGCAACCCAGACATCTTACCGTATCAAGAGAAAATTTTCTGTCCTCCGTGGTCTGACCCGGTAGGAGTTTATATTTCTCTTTTATCTTATTCAAAATGTTTTTAGATCCTTTGACGTAACAGGCTGTCCCCAGGCATACACTTACCCGGTGCCTGCCCGGAGGAAACAGTCGGAAGAAATTATAGAAACTCAATATGCCGTAGATTTGACTTGCCGGCGTATTGGTTTTTTGGGCAATGAGTCTCTGAGCGGTTTCCGGCACATAACCAAGCTCTGCTTGTATTTCCTGAAGAATTTTTACCAAATGGTTGGGGTCGTGTTCTTTGTTTTCGATGATTTGAAGCGTTTTTGATGTTTCATCTTCCGGTGGGGTGGCAACTTGTTGCATGGAATTCTCCTTCATTTGCAGGATAAAAATTTCCATTTCTGATTATGCCGCAGGGATAAAAAGGCTAAAAGGATAACCAGAGAGATACAGAGTTACATGGATGAGTCCGTTGATTAATGGTCTTTTCGCACAATCTCTGCGTTATGCTCAAAAAATAATCCCCGGAATATCAAATATATGCCTGCCTGTCCCGTAGGTCCGGCAGATCGTACTGGGATGGTCATTTTTTTCGCATGCCTTGATCTTGAACGAAAATCTTCATTAATCAACAGGCTCAAAGATTACCGTAACTCTGCATCACAAATATGACTGATTCAGCTCTTTTTCTCAGAGGAGAATCTAGAAAGAGAAATTAAAAATAGGGAAGAACTTAAGGGGTTCTCCTCGCCAGTTGAAATTGAGCACGCCGATCTGGAGACCATTAAGAACTTCCGTATAGTTGACCGCGCCGATGGCCAGACCGCTGAACTTCTTCGTGTGATTGACGGCAGCCACCTGCATTCCACGAAATGATTCTCCATAATTATAGACTCCGATCTGGAGACCGACGCCAGAGCCACAGACCACGTTTGCCAGGCTGGTTTGCCATCCTTTGAAATCGCTGCCCACAATATTTGCCAGGCCTATCTGGACCCCGCTCATGTTGCCTTTGGCACGGTTGCCGAGACCGATGTCAAGACCCGTCATATCCTGGTTAACACCATAGATCAGGTTCAAACGGAACCCTTTGATGGAGGTGTCAGCATCAAAGATCTGGACAGGGTCAAACAGTGAAAGGTTGACGGGTTTGGTATCGCCGGCCAACGCCGGGCTGTGAAAACAGAAGGTGATCAAAGCGATAGCCATTAAACCAATAGAACATTTTTTCATGATTTTTCCCTCCTCTGCTTGTGTAATGTTATAAGCATTTATAAAAGGACATTGCAGAATAGTCCCATGATATACCTTTGTCAATGATAAATCCGACTTTCCGGTATCAGCAAAACAAATTCAACATATGGGAAGTATAACTTCTCAATAAGTTCTGGTGTATTAAATAATCATATTGACCCGGCTCCATAATTTATTGAGAAGTTTTTTTTTAACTTTCGTAATAATTTAAAAAATGAATTTTTACGAGATCATCAGTATTGAATTTGAATATATTGTATTTTATTAAACCAGGTTAGCATATATGATGTGCCTGCGAATAAAGATATCGTGTAACAATGAAGCGAACTCGCTTGAACATTTTCTCCATCCCAAAAAGTTTTTATGCTTTCAAAGAAGACCGGGTTTTCGGTAAATTGTGTTTGACTTTTAGATCATTATTTTCTAAAGGGGATTCAGCTTATAAGATTATAAAATCGTTTCATGATGTTACACAACACGGGCTGGCCGAACTTAAAAAAAATATACTATTAACTTAACACTCCCCTCTCCGCCTTTCTCTTTCAAAAGGAAGGCTTCAAAAGGAATTTTCCACAGTTATCCGAATTTTTTGGCAAGGTTATTTTTAAAATTGTTTTTAGGAGGATATTCTATGAAAAAGCTTTTGGTTTCTCTGTGTGTTGCAGGTCTGATGGTTTCCCTTTCTTCACCTCTTATGGCCGGAGGTATCATCAATAAGCAAAATTTTAGTGCAGAATATCTTAGAACCTTTAGCCGAAACGCAGCCACTGATGCTGCGGATGTGGTGGTCTTTAACCCGGCCGGCGTCATGAAATTGGAAAACGGCGTTTACGGAAACCTTGGTATATTTTATGCTCCCAAGGACTATAACAATAAAATTATGGGAGTCAACAAAGACTCTGATGAGCCTTCGATTGTCCCCGGCCTGTTTGCGGTTTACAAGCAGGACAAGTGGGCCGGCTTTTTTGCTTTTACCATACCTGCCGGCGGCGGAGACGTGGATTATAAAGACGGAAACCAAAGAACTTATGAACTGGGCACCGGCTTAATAGCAAATGCCAACAACACGTTGGATGCTGCTGCACCAATACTGGCGGGATTGGGTATTCCTGATCCTTCTTTGGTGTATTATACCGACCTCACGAATCAAAGACTTGAAGCCGACAGCTGGTACTATGGATTTACCTTTGGCGGCTCTTATGCCGTCAACGACATGATCTCAGTATCGGCTGGTCTACGCTATATCGACGCATATAAAAAATTTAAGGGCACGGTCACATTTAGTGCAGCAAACAGCCCTCTGGGTACCATACCCGGCATTAATGATGACGTTACTGCTAATGTTGATATAGAGCAAACCGCGAATGGATGGGGCGGCTTTTTGGGAGTAAATATTTCACCGACAGAGGTGCTTAATATAGGTTTCCGGTTTGAAACCGCGACCAAACTCGATTTCAGGACCGACGTAGATGTAGATAATCTTGGGATAACACCGGCTATAGGATATGCCGATGGCTCAAAGTATCGTGAAGACCTGCCCGGTCTGCTGGGCATTGGGGTTTCTTATAAAGTAAATCCTAAATTCAAGGTGGATTTGAGCTATACCTACTACCTGGAAGAGTCAGCCGATTGGGAAGGCCGACTGGATGATGAAGGCGGCAGCTATGATCTGGCCATTTCAGTTGAATATGCCTTCAACCCCAAACTTAAAGCCAGTTTGGGGTACATGCTCACGAATACCGGTATAGATGCCGATCATATGCTGCCTGAGGCCCCGGAACTGGATGCCAACACGTTTTGTGGCGGGATAGCATGGAAAGCCATGGAAAATCTGACGCTAAACTTTGCCCTGATGACAACGATTTATGATTCAGATACAAGATCAGATGGCATTAAGCTCGAAAAAAACATTGTTGGTACTGGAATGAGCGTTCAGTATAAGTTTTTCTAAATTAGGGTAGACGTCTTATCGAAAGTTTACCTGTTTTTCTTGTAACTTCTCAATAAGTTCTGGTGTATTAAATAATCATATTGACCCGAATCCATAATTTATTTAGATGTTACTTTTTCTTTTTCAGACAATTCTTTTGAACGATTTTTCGAGATCCTTTATGCTCCAGCTGATCCAGGTGGGCCGTCCGTGCGGACAGTTGGAGGGCTGATCGCATTGATCGAGCTGGTCTAAAAGCCCCTTGATCTGCTCGTCCGAAAGCTTCTGGTTGGCCCGGATGGCCCCGTGGCAGGCCATGAGTATCAGGCACTGGTCCATGGCCTTTTCCAGGCCGGGTGAAAAGCCTATTTGTGCCATCTTTTCGACAATTTCGATAACCAGTGGTTTAACCTCTTTGTTTTCAAGCAGAGCCGGGACCGATTTTACCACAAACGTATTTCCGCCAAAGGGCTCCATTTCCAGCCCCAGTTCATTTAGATCCGGTATCAGTCCTTCAAGAATTTTTGCTTCCCGGTATCCAAGGTCAATGGTTTCAGGGATAAGAAGTTTCTGGGCCGACTTTTTTGAAGCGAGTGATCGGTTTTTAAGCTGCTCAAAAAGGATCCGTTCATGAGCCGCGTGCTGGTCGATCAATACAATACGGTCCGAAGACTCGCAGAGAATATACGTATCATAGAACTGACCGATCACCTTTAAATCACCGAACCGTTTTCTTTCCCACAGCTCCGTCTGACTGGAGGTCGGCGTGAAGCCAAGATCCTGCTTCAACGGGGATGCGGGTTGCTGGTCGGAGTGAAGCGGAGATCCCGCTTCCGCGGGGATACTGGATGCCGGATGCTGGGTGCGGGTTGCGGGTCGGAGTGAAGCGGAGATCCCGCTTGTGCGGGGATACCGGGTTGGGATTTCTTTTTTCGGGATGCTGAAATGAGTCACGGATTCGGAGATGCGGGATTTAATATCCATGGGATCCGGTTCCGGAAACCTTTTTGGGCGCCATTCCGGTTGATCCGCAAGGCGCAACCTTTCTGCCACAACCCCGGTAACCGCATCATGAATTTTTTTCTGCCGCGCAAACTTTACCTCGTGTTTTGTTGGATGAACATTAACATCCAACTGGTCGCAGGGAACATGGATAAAAACTACCGCCACCGGAAACTGCCCCTTCATCAATCTTGAGCCATACCCTTGGAAAAGGGCATGTTGGATGACCCGGTTACGGACAAACCTCTGGTTTACATAAAGGTATATTCCCCGGGATGTGCTTCGCGTGATCCGGGGAGAAGAGATCCAGCCTTGAACGGTAAGGAAATCGGACGTAAATTCTATTTTGTTAAGATTATTTTTGATGTCTTTACCGAGAACATCCACAACCCTGCCTACTTCATCGGCCGTGGCCGACCAGTTTTTAACAACTTTGCCGTTGTGAATCAGCCTGAACTGAATATCGGGCCGTCCCAGTGCCATGCTTGAAACCGTATCTGCGATATGCCCCATCTCTGTGTTTACAGTTTTTAAAAACTTTCGCCGGGCAGGCATATTAAAGAAAAGCTGCCTGACAGTGACCATGGTTCCTAAGGGAGCTCCAACTTGGGAAACCTTTTTTATTGTGCCGCCTTCAACAACAACTTCTGTTCCTGCTTGGGAGGTCTGGTTTCTGGTTACCAGACAAAACTTGGAAACAGCGGCGATGCTCGGCAGGGCCTCACCCCTGAAACCCAGAGTATTGATTGCAAACAGATCCTCGTCCTTGTAAATTTTACTGGTTGCGTAACGTTCCGGCGCCAGTAAGGCGTCATCGCGATTCATTCCGCTGCCGTTGTCGGAGACCCGGATCAGAGAACGCCCGCCTTTTTCCACTTCTATAATAATTCTCGTGCTGTCTGCATCCAGTGCATTCTCCACAAGCTCCTTGACAACGGAAGACGGACGCTCGACAACTTCGCCCGCAGCGATTTTGTTTGAAAGGATCTCAGGAAGTATTTTTATTTTGGACATGTTTCTTCAGGCGCTTATTGGAGTCATATCGATATTTTTTTTGTTGATATCGAATAAAATATTATATTTTCTAAGTCAAAGTGAGCTAAAGTGAGCTAAAATTAATGAATAATGTCTATTTAAAATGGCTAACATCCTTAACTTTAGGCACTTTAGATCACTTTAGGCACTTTTTTGATTAACCTGACTTTATTGTAAGTAATTTTGATTAACAATGTTTTCCGTGATAGGGCCTTCTACTTCTTTTGTTCAAGCAGTTTGCGGAGTAAAAAATCGGCATTCATGGGCGACAGGTTGAATTTCAAGCATGCCTCCTCGATGAGCGCCTTTAATTTCTTTTCCGGGTTGTATTTCCGTTCTTCAGAGATCCACTTGACGGCTTTCCTCAAATCTTCTCCTTTTGGCTGAATCGTCATGACTGAATTTCCTTTACTGATAATCAATATGTTTTAATTATTTTTTTATAAAGTTGGTTTTTTCTTGTGAAAATCGGTGGCCTGCTCGAAATTGTAGGCCACTTTAAACAGTTTTTCCTCCTCAAAATGTTTTGCCATCATCTGAAGCCCGATGGGAAGTCCTTTTGACGAAAACCCGCAAGGAACGGAAATGCCCGGTATTCCGGCAAGGTTTGCTGAAAGGGTAAAGATGTCGGATAAATACATGGTCAGCGGATCATCGACTTTTTCCCCTATCTTAAAGGCCGGGGTGGGCGCCACCGGGGACAGGATCACATCACAGCTTTCAAATGCCTTTTTAAAATCCTCTATGATCAAGGTTCGAACCTGGGATGCCTTGCCATAATATGCATCATAATATCCTGCGGAAAGCGAGTATGTGCCCAGAATAATACGCCGTTGAACTTCCGGGCCGAACCCTCTGGAACGAGTGCTTTTGTACATTTCCATCAGACTTTTTTTATTCTTGTCCCTGTAACCATACTTAACCCCGTCGTACCGGGCAAGATTGGAACTTGCTTCTGAAGGTGCAATCACATAATAGGCAGCCACTGCATGTTCCGTGTGAGGCAGAGAGACTTCAACACACCCGGCCCCCATTTCTTGAATTTTTTCAACGGCATGTTTAACCGCATCGGAGACATCGGGATCCAGACCTTTGGCGGCACTGTATTCCTTTGGGATGCCGACGACCATCCCTTTTAAATCGTCCTCAAGAAAAGAGGTATAATCCGGCACATCTTCAGGCACTGATGTGGAATCGGCGGAATCGTATCCGGAAATAACATTCATTAACATGGCGCAATCGGTGACATCCTTGGTCAACGGACCGATCTGATCTAAAGAGGAAGCAAATGCGACCAGGCCGAATCGGGAAACCCTGCCGTATGTGGGTTTCATCCCCACAACACCGCAGTGTGAGGCGGGTTGGCGGATCGACCCGCCGGTATCCGACCCCAATGATCCGATACACATATCCGCGGCAGTTGCCGCTGCGGAGCCTCCGCTTGAACCGCCGGGGATACGCGTCAGATCCCAGGGGTTGTGGGTAAGTTTTATGGCGGAATGTTCGTTGGATGAACCCATGGCAAATTCGTCCATGTTCGACTTGCCGACAATTACAGCACTTTGTTTTTTTAATTTTTTTACCACGGTAGCATCGTAAGGCGGTACGAAATTTTCGAGAATCCTGGAAGCACAGGTAGTACGCAGACCCTTTGTGCACATAAGATCTTTGAGTGCCAGAGGAATACCGGTCAAGGGCAAAATGCTGCCTTGGGAAATTGATTTATCGGCAATTTTTGCCTGGGCCAAGGCCATTTCACTGTCCAAGGTGATATATGCACCCACGTGCTCCTCTACAGCGTCGATACGATCGAGGACCGCCCGGGTCAGTTCCTGCGAAGATATCTCTTTTTTCTTTAAAAGCATGTGGGCTTTTTTTATCGTAAGTTCATACAGTTTCATACTTGTTGTTCTTTGTTACGAGTTAATCACCTTTGGAACGATAAAATTTCCATCCTCTTTTTCAGGGGCATTGGAAAGTGCCGAATCACTGTCAAAACTTTGTCTTTCATCATCTTCCCGAAAGGCATTGGTCAAAAAAATGGCATGAGAGGTCGGCGTCACATCTTGGGTGTCAACTGATTTTAATGTATCGATATATTCCAATATTGTTCCGATTTGTTCGGCAAATTTGTCTATAAGCACCTTATCGACATCAAGACGGGCAAGGTTTGCCACATGAAGGACTTCCTCTTTTGTAATTTTCATAATATTTCCTTAAGCTGAACAAGTGCCTAAAGTGAACTAAAGTTTGAAGTGCCTAAAGCCCGCCCTGGTGCGACTCGTTCATATATATTGATCTGGCATAGGCATCATTACAAACCTAACTTTTTGAGTATAAAGTAATGGTGATCGGTCTGGGCCAGGGTTAAGGTATTGCTCCCGCCTGCCATTGCAAGCTCGCCCGCCAGCCAAGCAAGGCGAGGCGGCCTGGGGCACGAGCGGGCAGGTTGCTCCATATTTATAAAAAAAATGACAGAATTCCATAATTTTAGCTCACTTTAGCGTAACTTCTCAATAAGTTCTGGTGTATGAAATAATCATATTGACCCGAATCCATAATTTATTGAGATGTTACACTTTAGCTCACTTTAGCTCACCTTAGCTCACTTCTAACTTCTTTTAAGAAACTATCGCTGAACGATGATTGCTTTTATGTTTTCTTTTTTCAACCGGTTGAATGTGCTGCCGGCTTCGGCTCTGTTTTTGAAAGACCCTATCCTTATCCTATAGAAGATGCCTTTCCCTGGAATTTTTCCCATGCTCCTATATGCAGGATATCCTCTTTTTTTTAATTTTTCTACCAGGTTATCGGCAATTTTTGAATCTTTTAATGCGGCCACCTGAATAGTAAAATTTTTATTTTCTTTGGCCGATTTTTTAATTGTGACGGTTTTCTTTTTTCGGGTTGTTGCGGTTTTTTTGGATACGACCGGTTTTTTTGGCGTAGAAACGGTTTTTTTAGGCAACGGCTTTGATTTATTTTGGAGTATATCCGTTTTTAGCGTCTCTTCACCACCGGTATTTTTCAGAGCATCGTAAAACTCCATATGGGTCTTGTTGTCTTCGGAAGGTGAATCCAGTTTATATCGGCCGAATTCCTTCTTGATAACTGCTTCCTTTAAAGCGGCCAATTCGTTTTCGAGCTTTTCGATATCAAACCTTACAGGGACGGTTCCTCTTCCCACGAAGATCCCCAGGACAAACATCCATGCACATGCAAAAAAGGTCAGGCAAATCCACAGGGTCAACCCTTTGCAAGTCCATTGAGTTGAGGACTTCTTTTTTTTAGGCGAAGTCTTTTCTTTTTTCCCCATTGTTTTTTATAACTTACCGCAGAGCCGCTGAGGGCGCTGAGAGTTTATTTTTATTGTTTTCCGCTGAGAGGGCGGAAAACAATAAGACTCAATCCTGCAAGGCTATTCCTTCAGTTGATTAATATTTATGATAATCACCTTAAATCTGCCAAATGCAGATTGATTACCTTTTCATTGCCGTCCTCTCAACGGCAATGGAAAAATTATTTGTCTCTGCGTTCTCTGCGGCTCTGCGGTGAAAAAATTACATTCTTTCGGGGGCAGACACACCCAACAGAGTTAATCCATTCCGTATGACTTTTTGAACCGCCAGTACCATATAGAGCCGGCCCCGGGACAATAGAGGCTCATCAGACAGGACTCTGTGCTTATTGTAATAGGCATGAAAACAAGCCGCAAGGTCCATCAGATAAAATGTTATGCGATGAGGTTCCATGAATTTTGCACTGTTTTTTAAAACATCCGGATAACGGGCCATGGTTTTCAGAAGGTTGATTTCCTCGGGTTCTTCAAGCATTGCCATGGCCTTTTGGTCCTTAGTGATATGGTCTAAACCCCTTTCTCGTCCCTTGCGGGCAATACTCGATATTCGAGCATGCACGTATTGAACGTAAAAAACCGGATTATCGTTCGTCTTTTTCTTTGCCAGCTCCAGATCAAAATCAAGCGGGCTTTCATAATGGCGGGTTAAAAAAATAAATCTTGCGGCATCTTTTCCGACTTCTTTAATGACATCACTTAGGGTAACAAACTCACCGGCCCGGGTGGACATGGCAACAGGCTCACCACCACGCAGGAGATTGACAAGCTGAACAAGTATGACCTTGAATCGATTTTTATTAAGACCCGACGCTTGGATAGCACCCGTTACCCGTGAAATATATCCGTGGTGGTCAGCACCCCAGACATCTATCACCCGTTCAAACCCTCGTTCAAACTTATCCATGTGATATGCGATATCAGACGCAAAATATGTGGTCTGGCCGTTTTTGCGAACCACTACGCGATCTTTTTCATCTCCAAAATCTTTGGTTTTAAACCATAACGCACCATCTTTTTCATATATTATGTTCTTATCTCGAAAATCGTCTATAACAACTCCCACCTTGCCGGAATCGTAAAGGCTCTGTTCACTGAACCAGTTGTCAAACTCGATTCCGAAGTTCGTAAGATCCTGACGGATCTGTTCAATAATACGTTCTGCCGCAAACTGCGCACAGTATGAAATCGACTTTTCTTCATCCTGGTCCAGAAGCGTTTTTCCCTTGTAATCGCATATTTTTTTAGCAAAATCATTAATATAGTCGCCCTGATAACAGTCTTGCGAAAACTGAATCTTTTTTCCCAGCAACTGCTTATATCGAAGAAAAACAGATTTGCCCAGCGTATGTATCTGACGACCCGAATCGTTGATATAATATTCCTTTTGAACATCATATCCGCAAAACCGTAAGATATTCGACACGCTGTCGCCAACCGCAGCACCCCGGCCGTGTCCCACATGCAAAGGCCCTGTTGGATTGGAGCTTACAAATTCCACCTGGATTTTTTCACCATTGCCGATATCCGAAGCGCCATAACGGATATCTTCTTGATGGATTTTGTCTAACACAGGATACCAGGACCATATGTTTACAAAAAAATTGATAAAGCCGGGACCGGCAATCTCTGTTTTTGCCAAAATATGGTCCGGATCTTTGAGATGTTTTAAAATCGATTCTGCAATCTTTCGCGGGGGCATCTTCTGTACAGATGCCGTAACCATTGCGATGTTTGTTGAAAAATCACCATGCGATTCTATTTTGGGTACTTCAACTTCAATTTCTGGAAACACTTTTGAAGGCATATCACCTTTTTCATATGAAGAGTTTGCAGCGTTACGGATCAGGTTTATTATTTTTTGTTTCATTTAACTTAACGTCTCGGAAATTCTAAAACTTCTTGAAAATACAGGCTTATCAATGGCAACCTGTTTGTGTTATAAAAATGGAATGCTGGAATGCTGGAATATTGGGAGTAATGGCGGAAATAAACCATTTTAATTGTAAAAAACTCCTTAAAAACCATCATTCCATTACTCCATTATTCCATTATTCCAATTGGGGCGAAGCCCCTAAGTTTTGTGTTAACTTGTTATTTTTATAACATCTCAATAAATTATGGCTTGATGGAAATCGATTTGTTTCAAGGAACCAAACTATTGCTTGTTCTAATAGTGCTTCTTCACAAAAATTGCAATTCATAAAAACTTTTTATTCCCAAGTCAAGTGACTTTGCAGGCAATATCAGGGCAAACGCATTTGAATCCCAATATAGGGAGAACGCTCCACGCCGTCGCTACGCTGCACCGAAATCAAATGCGTTTACGCTGCAGGCAATATTTTCTTGTCATGCTTGAAGCTTTTGATATTTTATGACACAATGGTTTGCACGGAATAGGTTGTTAACCCCGGACAAACAAGGCAGGAGGGGAAAATGCGGGACATGCATGAAAATTTATTGACATTGTCTATTTTATAATATAGTTCTGCCTGGAAAATTCGCGGTCAGAAGGCTGCGTTAAAAATTACTTCATCAAAAAACACATAAAACCATGAAGGTATGGGTATCATGAAGATGCCATAAGTTCATGGTTTTTTTTTTGCGGTAAAGGAGGTTTTCATGAAAAAGGGCATGATTTTTACGGTTATCATTACAACGATCTTCATACTGGCAGGGCAGGCTTCTGCACATTTCGGTATGATGATTCCCTCGGACAGTATGGTTATGCAAGGCGAGAACAAAGATGTGAAGGTGACGCTCTCATTTTCTCACCCCTTTGAAGGGAATGGAATGGAATTGGTAAAGCCGGTTGCTTTCGGGGTCATGGCAAACGGCAAGAAACAGAATTTGCTCGGCAATCTAAAAAAGACTTCGATCATGGGGCATACGGCCTGGGAATTAAGTTACCCTGTAAAAAGGCCGGGTGTGTATATGTTCTACATGGAGCCCAAACCCTACTGGGAACCGGCGGAGGACTGTTACATTGTTCATTACACAAAGACGGTGGTTACGGCATTCGGTGACGATGAAGGCTGGGATGAAGAAATCGGGCTGAAAACCGAGATCGTTCCCCTTTCCAAGCCATTCGGTCTTTATACCGGAAATGTTTTTCAAGGAATTGTCAAACTTGACGGAAACCCGGTCCCGTATGCCGAGGTGGAAGTAGAATACTATAACGAAGATGGAAAAGCCCAAGCGCCGACAGACTACATGGTCACCCAGACGATCAAGGCCGATAAAAACGGAGTATTTACCTATGCAGCGCCAAAGGCCGGCTGGTGGGGATTTGCGGCCTTGAACACCGCTGATGAAAAACTGAAGCATGAGGGTGAGGAAAAGGACATAGAAATTGGCGCTGTAATCTGGGTTAAGTTGCATGACTGGAAGGAAAAGTAAGCATTTTAGTAACCGTTCACGGGTTCAATGGTTCAGGGTTCAAAGTTCGAATGTTAAGTTAGTTGAAATTTTTGATTTTGAATCGAATTCAAAATTCATTTGGTCCTTAGGATTCGCCGAGTGAGATTGCATTGAGATTAAAAGCAAAAATATGATAAAATTGAAGGAGGAAAACAGTTATGAATAAGTGGTTGATTGGTACTTTAATGGCATTTATTACAGTGTCTCTAATGATGCCGGGCGTTTGCGTTTGCCAAGAGATGTCCAACTACGAACTCATGCAAGAATTAAAAGCGCTCAAAGAGAAAATCAGAATTCTCGAAGAGAAACTGGATAGGCAGGAAAAAGAGGAGATTAAAAAAGAACCGGCCCAAGAAGGAGATAAATTCCACGGAGGTGCCGGAGGTAAACTAGGACTGCCTGAAAGAATCCGTCGAATTGAAGAAAAAATGGGACAAAAGGGTGTGCTGGAAAAATGGGCGGATAAAATAACCCTGAGCGGACTCATAGAAGTCGAAGCTTATTATGAAGATTATGACTCTGATAATCTTGCGACTAAGGATAAAAATGGTGACTCGAGTGATATTACCCTCGCCACGGTGGAGTTAGGAGTTGATGTGGACATTATAAAACATGTCAAAGGG
>Ga0315544_1000507_pt1 | contig 36369 bp, 37 predicted proteins | sample SalMarSW160130MG_2_FD_202543 | JGI IMG/M metagenome (GOLD analysis project Ga0315544, IMG submission 202543) | Salt marsh sediment microbial communities from the Plum Island Ecosystem LTER, Massachusetts, United States - Salt Marsh Sediment SW1601-130 ... | reverse complement strand
TGCTTATCCCGTGGTCAAACATGATGTCAAACTGAGCACTTTTGAATGGAGGGGCAATCTTATTCTTGACCACCTTAGCCCGGATAAGGCTGCCTATTGCTACGTCTCCCTGCTTGATAGTTTCAATCCGCCTCAGGTCTATCCTTACCGAGCTATAGAATTTCAGAGCCCTGCCCCCTGGCGTCACCTCGGGATTACCAAAGATAATACCAACTTTTTCTCTTAGCTGGTTGATGAATATTACTGCTGTGCCCGACTTACCGATAGCGGCAGCTAGCTTTCTTAGGGCTTGAGACATCAGGCGGGCTTGTAAGCCAACATGAGCATCCCCCATCTCCCCCTCAATTTCAGCCCGGGGTACCAATGCCGCTACACTATCAATCACTATGACATCAACAGCTCCGCTCCTGACCAGCGCCTCGGTAATCTCCAGTGCCTGCTCCCCGGTATCAGGTTGGGAGATGAGCAGGTCATCAATATTGACGCCGCAATTGGCAGCATAAGGAGGGTCCAGAGCGTGCTCGGCATCAATATAGGCGGCTGTGCCTTCTAGGTTTTGTGCTTCGGCAATTATATGTTGAGCCAAAGTGGTTTTCCCTGATGCCTCGGGGCCGAATATCTCGGTAATCCGCCCCCTGGGGATGCCGCCTATACCTAAGGCTAGGTCTAACGCCAACGAGCCACTGGGGATAGCCCCCACCCTTGTCGGGGGGGTCTCTCCCAGCTTCATCACTGAGCCTTTACCAAATCGCTTCTCTATCTGGCTGATAGCCAGCTCTAGCGCCTTAACCTTCTCTGTGGTCATATTCGCCTACTTGCATCATAGCACAGACGCCCCCTCAAAACAAGAGATTTTTCGTTCTAGCGCCTTGGTGAAATCTTAATTTTCAGCACTTCACACGCTTAGACATTTACTTAGCAACCCACCCCCTTTAAGCATCCAGAAAAATCTTTGATTTTCCTGGGGACCCGCTTTATCCCCCTCCCTTACAAGGGAAGGGGGGAGTAGTTCCGAGTTGTTTTCTACCCACCCACCCGCCCAAAAGAGGTTTCATCTCTCTTCAACTCTCCCAAAAGGTAGGAAATGGGGGCACTAGCCCCTATAGGGAGGGTGGGTGGGAAAAAGAACTTAAAAGTAGCGGGGGGTTGATGGGTTAATATCAATCTGGGGCCAGTGGCGAACTTCTCATATGCTCTGACCTTCTAATTAGCTCTTTTACATATTCAATGGTCTTCGGCTTTATCCCTATCTTGGTTATCTCTTTTGTTTCCATGTTCCTCTCCAATCCCAAAAGGATAAGGTCGAGTTTTTCATAGGTGATGCCTAAAGCAAATTCATCGGTGATTCCGGGTATAAGGTCCGGGCTCGGGGCTTTGTTTATAATCTTCTTGGGAATGTTGAGGAATCGGGCAAGCTGTTTCACCTGCGTTTTATATAGCGACTGGAGTGGCATAATATCGGCAGCGCTATCGCCATATTGTACGAAGAAACCGGTTAGAAATTCGGTTTTGTTGGCCGTACCCATCACCAGCTGATTTTCATGCTCGGCATATGAATATAGAATTACCATTCTCAGCCGGTGCTTCATCCGGTAGTAGGCGTTAGCCCGCCTGATAAGTCCAGAGTTTGTCCCTTCCAGCCCCCTGAGCAAAGGTCTTTCACCGGTGAGCATGGTATATAGTTTATAGCTCGCCTTAATTGCCGGGCCGACTAGTTTCCTATTGGCAAAAAACCTCCGTGGTATATGGCGGTAAATTCCCATCTCCTCCAGTATTGGTGTCAGTTCCACCTTCTCCACCCTGATACCCAGCCCCTCAGCCAGGCGCCGGGCATCCCGCTCGCTTTGGCGGCTGCTATCTCTTTCCGGCATAATCAGTCCCAAAACCTTGTCTGGACCAAGGGCGGCAACAGATAGTGCCACTACCACGCTGGAGTCCAGCCCGCCGCTTAAGCCAACAATTACGCCATCTCTTTTAAAATTGCCCACGCTGGTCCGGACAAAACCTTCAAGTTCCTGGCTTACCCGTTCCGTGTCTATTTGGAGTTGTTCCGGCGTCAATTCCATTCTTTGTATCCTTATTTAAGATTAATGCGTTGCCAGTCCTCATCGGTGTAGAAAGCCAGGCCAAGTGCCCCCGGACCAATGTGAGTCCCAAACACAGGCCCAATTTCAACAATTTCAAGCTTAGCACAGTTGAAGCGGGCTCGGACCTCTCTCTCTAAAGCCAGGGCTTCCTCGAATATACAGGAGTGGATAACGACACCATGATGAATGGAGCCTCCCGTCCCGACTCGTTTTTCCAAAAGCTTCAGCATATACTCCACACCTTTAGCCCGGCTTCTGGCCCTGGCCAGGGGCTTGGCCTCGGCATTCTCCAGAGCCAGGATTGGCTTGATGTTTAGCAGCGAGCCAAGTAAAGCCATTCCCGCCCCGATACGTCCTCCCCTCCAGGCGTATTTCAGGGTATCAACCATGGCGAAAATGCTAACGCAAGAGGCGAGTTGCTCGATTTTTGCCTTAATCTGGGCTAGTCCCTGTCCTTCCTCGGCGGCTCGGGCGGCGGCCACCACCAGCAGCCCCTTTCCCCTGGACAGCCAGTCTACCACCTCAATCTGGGCTTCAGGAAATGCGTCTCTGGCAGCTAAAGCTGAGTTAATGGTTCCACTCAGCTTGCCCGAGATGTGGATGGAAAAAATGGGGTGACCCAGCGAGGTAAGCTCGGAATAGACCTCGGTAAAATCGCTGACCGTGGGCTGGGAGGTGGTAGGCGGTGCGCTTGATTTTACCAGCCTGCGGTAGAATTCCTCGTTGGTAATATCCACTCCCTCAGAGAAAACCTCAGCTCCGAAGGCAAGCTTGATAGGCACAACACGGATATCATATTGGGCAATTTCCTCGGGAAGCAGATAGGCAGTGCTGTCGGTAACAATTTTGACCTTGGGCGTCACCCCTTACCCCTCTTCAGGAAAGTCGGCCGCCGGGGGCAGCTGTCGCTTGTGTTCACTGGCGGCTATCATGGACTTTAATTTCTTTTTAAGTTTAGCCGGGGCTTCACCGGTAGCCAGATAGCGGTCAAGCTCATCATAGCTGAGTCCCAGCTCCCCTTCGTCGGTTTGCCCTTCCCATAAACCGGCTGATGGTGGCTTATTTATAATCGCCTGCGGGATGCCCAAAAATTGGGCTAGCTCTTTTGTCTGTCCTTTGAGCAGGTTGCCCAGGGGCAGAATATCCACCCCACCATCGCCATATTTGGTAAAGTAGCCCATGGAAAGCTCATCTCGATTGCTTGACCCCACCACCATATATTTTAGCTGGTTGGCAAAGTAGTAAAGGGTGAGCATTCTCAATCTGGCTTTGATGTTGGCTTTAGCCAGACGGCTGACATCAGGAGCTGCCTCCTCATCGGGCAATACCTTGAGCAGGGCATCAAAAGCAGCATCGAGAACCACCGTCCTGGTGGTGATAGAGAACTTTTCCGTCACCGCCCGGGCATGCTCTATATCCTGCTTGTTGCTGTAGCAGGGCATAATCACTGCCAGCGTGCTCTGGGGAAAGGCGCGGTGACACAGTACTGCCACTACTGAGGAATCCACCCCGCCGCTTAAGCCCAGCACCGCCCCCTTACACCCGGCAGCCGATACCTTGTCTCTTATCCACAAGACCAGCTTCTCAGCCAGCTGTTCTGAATTCATCAGTTCCCATTTGTTGCCGTAAGTTATCGGTAGTATACTACTCTGTAGCTATCTGGTCAAAAGATTTAAAATGCCAGCCGCCGACCTTATCCTTACTAATGCCAATGTAATAACCATGAACCCCAGTCGCCCCACTGCCGGGCTGGTGGCTATCAGGGGTAATAGGATTTTGCTGGTTGCCGGCGGTGACCGGCTGGGGGAGGTGAGGGGGGCAAAGACTAAAATAATTGATTGCCGGGGCAAGACGGTGGTGCCCGGTTTCAATGATGCCCACTGCCATATTTTCTCCTTCATCAGAAAGCTGGGCAGCCTCGACCTCAGCCCGACGGCGGTGCGGTCTATCGCTGATATCAAGGCGGCCGTCCGCGGGCGCGCTCAGAATATTCCAGCAGGCAACTGGATTGCCGGCACCGATTACAATGAGTTCTACTTGGCGGAGAAGCGCCATCCCAATCGCCGGGATTTAGACGAGGCGGCATCAGACCACCCGGTAGTCCTGACGCACCGCTCGCTGCATGCCTGCGTCCTCAACAGCCTGGCCCTGGTGATGGCGGGTATCACCAGAGAGACCCCAGAACCACCGGGGGCGATTATTGAGCGGGAACTTGACACCGGGGAGCCAAGCGGTCTTCTGTTTGAGATGCTGGGCTTTATCAGGGAGAGGGTATTGCCCCCGCTATCCGAGGAGGAACTGGCTGAGGGCATAGCCTCGGCTAACCGGCATTATCTATCTATGGGCATTACCTCTCTGCAGGAGGCTTCAGCCACCAATGATTATGCTCGGTGGCAGACCCTCAAGCGGTTTAAGCAGAGCGGCAAGCTTGCCAGCCGGGTGTCTATGATGTTTGGTGTTGACGCCTTGAGCCGGTTTCAGCAGGCGGGTCTGGTTTTGGGCTCTGGTGATTCTCAGTTGCGGCTGGGTGGGGTAAAGATAATGCTTAATGAAGCCACAGGACAGTTACAGCCGCCGCAGCCTGAGTTAAATCGGCAGGCGCTAGATGCCCACCAGGCTGGATTTCAGCTAGCCATCCATTGCATTGAGCCGGGCACAGTGGAGGCAGCCATCGCTGCTCTGGAATATATCGCTAGCCAGTCATCTCTGGCAGGACGGCGCCACCGCCTGGAGCATGGCTCCGAGTGCCCGCCCCGGCTATTAGAGCGGCTAAGAAAGCTCGAAGCTATGGTAGTTACTCAGCCCCCGTTTGTCTATTACAGTGGGGAGAGATATCTAGCCACCCTCCCCCCCGACCGGCAGCGGTGGCTATACCGGATTAAGTCCCTCCTCGACGGCGGTTTGGTGGTTGCCGCCAGCTCGGATTCCCCGGTAGCCCAGGATAACCCCCTGGTTGGCATCTATTCTGCCATCACCCGGCGGGCGCAGTCAGGGCAGGAGCTATCGCCTCAGGAGCGCATCTCAGCCCAACAGGCACTGGCGATGTATACCATAAATGCCGCCTACGCCTCGTTTGAAGAGAATATCAAAGGCTCCATCGCTGAGGGTAAGCTGGCGGATATGGTGGTATTGAGCGCTGACCCCTTAAAATCGCCTCCGGAGCAGATTAAAGATATTCGGGTGGAGATGACCATTATCGATGGCAAGGTAGTATGGGGGGATTGACTTATTGGCTGAAGAACAGGATACTTATACCTAAACTAATTAATTAGGAGGTTTCTATGAGGCGTGGCATCGCCATTGCTATGGTCATCTTCGGTTTAGCCATGGTGATAACCGGCATACAGAAGTTTTTTCCTCCCTCCAGTGAGATATTTTACCTACCTCACGTCATCAATTCTTGTATTTTCGGTCTTCTTGTTGTTGCCCATATAGGACTACATTGGAAGCAAATTGCCCGGCATTTCAATGGGCTAGGCCGGTGGTGGATTCTAGTTGGATTGGGGTTTGCTGCGGTCATTGTGGTAAGTATCATACCCTTATTCATTTCTTAACTAACTGGGAATTAGAGAGAAGAATGAGGCGGTGAAGCGGCTTAATAAGGCGAGTATATTGTGAGAGGGGGAAGCTATGAAGATAATTCGGCTGTTTGGTTCGCTGGTTTTCGTACTCGGGCTGTTTACCGTGGTTTTTGTCGGAGTTCCCTGGTATGTCTATTATGACCCCATTTTGCCCTTGTGGCTAAAGATTGCGGTCTACGCCTTTCTCGGTGGTATCCTGCTGGTCTTACTGACGGTGGCTGTGGAACAGCGGAGAGGCAAGGCTCCAGAAAAGGAGCTCCCACCCCCCGGGTCCCCGTCTCGGGTGTTGCTCCAGAATTCGGCGGAAGTCCCCGGTCGCCAGGTAACCGAGAATTTGGGCTTGGTCAAGGGGCACACTATCTTTGCCATCTGGCTGGGCAGGGATATTGCGGCCCTGGTGCGACTGATTCTCGGCGGTGAGCTGATTGAGTATACGGAGATGATGGGGCGAGCCCGTGAGGTGGCTACGGCTCGGATGATAGCCTAGGCTGAGGAGCTGGGGGCTGACGCCATTATTAACGTTCGTTTCGTGACTACCAGTGTCGTTGCCAGCGCCGCCGAGCTTTTGGCTTACGGCACCGCCGTCAAGCTCAAGTAACCCAAGCTCTCAGGAGCGGAGGTAGTGTGGTGAAAGACGAAAAAGTAGTCAAGAGCCCGGACACGGAGAGGGAAGATAGGGTTCCCCCGGGTCAAAAACTTATCGAGAAGTGGCCAGCGCTTCATTACGGCACCGTGCCTGATATTGATATTTCCAAGTGGACGTTCACTATCTCCGGTCTGGTGGAAAAGGAACGAAAACTTAATTATCAGGAGCTCATGGCGCTGTCAGGAGTAAAGGTATTCTCCGATATCCACTGCGTCACCGGCTGGTCAAAGCTGGACAACCTCTGGGAGGGGGTGAGTACCAGCCAGATACGCCAGCTCGTCCGCATACTGCCTGAAGCCGAATTCGTCATGGTTCATTCCGCCGGGGGCTTTGCCACCAATCTTTCACTAGGCGATTTCTTCCAGCCGGACGTCCTGTTTGCCATCAAGCACAATGGTGAACCGCTGACTCCACCGCATGGCTATCCGCTGAGGCTGGTTGTTCCCAGGCTTTATTTCTGGAAAAGCGCCAAATGGGTTACTGGTGTCGAGTTTATGGCTGAGGACAAAAGGGGATTCTGGGAATCTTCTGGCTATCACAATCACGGTGACCCCTGGAAAGAGGAGAGATACAGCCGCTAGGCTTTAGCCCGCCTTCTGGTAAATATCAGATATCCCCCACTCACCCCACCCAGAATTACCGCCAGCCCGGCCGTCCCCAGGGCGCAGAATAGGGCGGCATCGTAGAAGAAGCCGTCGGGGAAAAGCATCTTGAGGTAGTCCTTGGTGGGGTCAAGCAGCCAGAACTCGTTGGTGAAGAAGAAGATGTGAAACTGCCAGAAGAGCTGGCTGAAGCCAAATAGTATCCCCAGCCCCAGAGCCAGCATGAAGGCCAGGGTGATGCCACCCCCACCAACCACCCCCCACGCCAGCCGCCGCCAGTATCTTCTTTTCCGCCAGAAAAGGCAGACCCCGGCATAAGCCAGAACATAAACCAGCGTCCCCAATAAAACCCAGTAATCCAGCCAAATCAGCCCTTTGATATCTTTAAGGTGAATCACCTCACGCTGGTTAAACAGCTCAAATGGCTCGCCGTCCTTTATCACGGTAAGGCTGATATACTCCTCACCGGAGTTGAAATAGCCGATTAGCCCGGCGGCTGCCTTATCCAGCTCTGAATCAGCCAAGCCGGTAGCCTGGCTAATATCATATTTCTCAAAGCCATATTTATACAGCCAGAGGCTATTGGCTGCCCAGCCCAGGCTGGCGGTGAGCAGCAGGACAGGCAAACAGAGCATAAACAGCCACTTAGCGGCAATACCCAAAATCCTCAACTTCATTCCGTCAAGATTTTACACTTTCAGAGTTTATTATTCTACCTCACCCCCTTAATCCCCCTCTCCTTCAAAGGAGAGGGGGAAGTAGTTGTATAAGAGGGGCTTGTGCCCCTCTAAAACACCCCATGAGGTAAATAGATAGCCTCCCCCTTTTAGAGAGAGTCAAAGAGAGACTCCGTCTCTCTTAATTAAATATTTTCCCCCCCTTCCCTTGTAAGGGAAGGGGGTTAGGGGGATAGGTTGTTAGGCAATTTGAAAATTTATTTCTCAATTTCTGAGCCGTTATGTCTTAAAATATATTCCCAAAAACCTGCCCTGTTGTTATAATAAGCCAGAGCCATGTTCAATCACCTCCACGTCCATACCGAATATAGTTTGCTTGACGGCATGTGCCGCATCCCGCGTCTGGTGGAGCGAGCCAGAGAACTGGGTATGGACAGCCTGGCTATAACCGACCACGGGGTTATGTATGGCGCTATCGAGTTCTATCTTGCCGCTAAGGAGGCAGGGATAAAGCCCATTATCGGCAGTGAGGTTTATCTGGCTCCAAATAGCCGCTTCGGTCGCGATGCCAGCGATAAAAGTAACTACCACCTCGTTCTGCTGGCCAAAAACCAGACCGGTTACCGCAATCTAATCCGGCTCATCACCAAGGCGCACCTTGAGGGCTTTTATTACAAGCCCAGGGTGGATAAAGAGCTCCTTGAGCAATACCACCATGGTCTTATTGCCCTTAGCGCCTGCATTGCCGGCGAGGTTCCCCGCCTCATCCTGGCGGGGCGGCTCGAGGAAGCAAAGCAGGCTGCCTTGTGGTATAAGCAGACCTTTAGCGATTTCTACCTGGAGATACAACGCCATCCCATCGCCGAGCTGGAGCAAATAAACCGGGCTCTCATATCTATGAGCCAGGAGCTGGATATACCGCTGGTGGCAACCAACGATGTCCACTATATCAATCGGGAAGATGCCTCAGCTCACGACCTGCTGCTGTGCATCGGCACCAACTCCTCTATCTATGATGACAAGCGAATAAAGATGGCTGGCGACTTCTATTACCTCAAGAGCCCTCAGGAGATGGCGGAGCTTTATCAGGATATTCCTCAGGCGCTGGAGAACACCGAGCGCATTGCCGATATGTGCCAGCTCAAGCTTGAGTTTGGTCGCCTCCACCTCCCTGAGGTAGATTTGCCTGAGGGCAAGACTGCTGACCAGTTCCTGGCTGACCTCTGTCATCAGAGCTTACCGCAACACTACCCCCACCCCAGCCCGGCGATAAGAGAGCGGCTTGACTACGAGCTGGAGGTAATAAAACAGACCCAGTTTGCCAATTACCTCCTTGTTGTCTGGGACATCATCTCCTTCGCCAAAGAGCACAACATCCTGTTTGGGGTCAGAGGCAGTGCTGCTGCCAGCATTATCCTTCACTGCCTTGGCATCACCGAGGTTGACCCAATTGAGAATAAGCTGGTCTTTGAGCGCTTTCTCAACCTGGAGCGCAAGGAGATGCCGGACATAGATTTAGATTTTGAAGATGACCGCCGTGATGAGGTCATCTCTTATGTATCGCAGAAATACGGCAAGGACCATGTCGCCCAGATTATCACCTTTGGCACCCTGGGTGCCAGGGCCGCCCTCAGGGATGTCGGTCGGGCGCTGGGTATGCCCTATAGCGAGGTTGACCGCGTCGCCAGGCTGGTACCGTTCCGGCCGGGCATGACCCTGGAGAGAGCCCTGGACGAAAATAGCGAGCTGCGCAACATCTATGAAGAGGATAAAATTGTCCGCAATCTGGTTGATTCCGCCCGCCGGCTGGAGGGTGTTGCCCGCCATGCCAGCACCCATGCCGCCGGTGTGGTTATATCCAAGCAACCGCTCACCAGCTATGTCCCCTTGCAGCGGGCAAGCAAAGGCGACGGTGAAACCACGGTTATGGCTCAGTTCACCATGGAAGTCATTGCCCGCATCGGGCTGCTCAAGATGGACTTTCTCGGTCTGGCTAACCTGACTATTCTGGGTAAGGCAAAAGAGATTATTGGTCAAAGCCGTGGCGTTGATATCGACCTGCACCATATCCCCATGGACGATGCCAAGACCTTTGAGCTTTTGTCTTCAGGGGAAACGGCCGGCGTGTTTCAGTTGGAGGGGGCTGGCATGCGCCGATATGTCAAGGAGCTTAAGCCAACCACCTTCGGCGATATCGCTGCCATGATAGCTCTGTATCGCCCCGGTCCCATGGAGCATGTCCCTACCTTCATCAAAGCCAAGCACGGCATTGAGCCTATCCGCTACCCCCACCCGACACTAGCCAGCATCCTTGAGGAGACCTACGGGGTGATTGTATATCAAGAACAGGTACTGTTCATTGTCCAGGCTCTTGCCGGCTATAGCCTGGGTCAGGCTGATATCTTCCGCAAGGCGATGGGCAAGAAGATTGCGGCGGCTATGAAAAAGGAGAAGCGTAATTTTCTTGCCGGCGCCAAGAAGATGGGCTATTCCGCTGATGTTGCCGACGAGGTTTTCGCCCTTATTGAGCCCTTTGCCGGCTATGCCTTCAATAAGGCTCATAGCTTCAGCTATGCCCTTATCGCCTATCAGACCGCCTATCTCAAGGCAAACTACCCGGCAGAATATATCACCGCCTTCCTGATTACTAATGCCGACCAGTCGGAGAAGGTGGCTACTGCCGTTGCCGAGTGCCGCCGTCTGGGCATTGCCGTGTTACCCCCGGATATAAACCGGAGCCAGGTCAGCTTTTCTATAGAGACTGACGGCGATGGTAATGCCCCCGCCATCCGCTTTGGGCTAATGGCTATTAAGAATGTGGGATTGGGGGCGGTAGAGCCCCTGATTTCCGAGCGCCAGAAGGGTGGCGAGTTTAAGTCTATTGAAGACCTTTGCCGCCGTGCCGACCTGCGCGGCGTGAACCGGCGGGCAATGGAAAGCTTGATTAAGGCTGGAGCCCTGGACTGCCTGGGCGACCGTGGTACTCTACTCTCCAACATCGGTCGTATCCTGGCTCTGGGGCAGCGGGAGCAGCACCTGCGGGAGACAGGGCAATCTGCTATGTTTGACCTGTGGGGTGAGACAATGCCAGCTCCTCTGCCCAGCCTTGAGCTAGAGGCTGCCGACATCTCTATCAAGGAGAAGCTGGACTGGGAGAGGGAGCTGATGGGGGTATACCTCTCGGAGCATCCCTTCAGCGCCTTCGCCAACAAGGTGGCTGCGGAGAATACCATCCTGTGTGGTCATATTGATGCTGAGCTGGCGGGGCAGACCATTGTGGTGGCTGGAATGGTAGCTTCGGTTCATCAATCGTTCACCAGAGACCGGCGCCCCTTTGCCAGCGTTATGCTGGAAGACCTCGATGGCAGAGTAGAGGTGATGGTCTGGCCTGAGGCATATACCAGCACCAGAGACCTGTGGCAGGAAGGCAATATACTACTGGTCGAGGGCAAGGTAAGGCTGAGGAATGACCGGGTGCAGCTAAATTGTGAGTATGTGCGCCGCTACCAGCCAGGGGCAGCCCAGGAGGCGGAACCAGAGGTAGCCGAGGAGACCACAGCCTATACCGAACCGGCCAAAAGTCGCCGGCTGACAATAAGCATCAGCCAGACCGCCGATACCGAAAATGATATAGCCTATCTGAATAAATTGGTTGATACCTTGAGAGGCTTCCCCGGGGAGGATGAGGTGAACCTGTGTGTGACCAATGAGGAAAAGATTATTAACCTCAAGCTGTCCAATATATACACCAACTACTGCCCTGAACTTCACCAGCGCCTGGTGGAGCTGGTGGGGGAAGAGGGGCTAAAGATGGAGCCGAATGACTAAACCAAAGAAGTGGCTGCTGCTGACCACCGCCCCTGACCAGCTAACTGCTGAGATATGGCGGGACATCCTCCTTCAGCAGGACATTCCGGCAATGGTCAACCCCGGCGATGCCATATCATTCATGGGTGTTTCCAGTTTCCCCTGCCGAATAATGGTCGCCTACGGCTATCGCAAGAGAGCCCAGGAAATCCTGGCCAGCCTGAAGCCGGAGGCAGAGGAATAGGCTGATGGTAAGAAAGGATACATCACCAGGGCACAGAAAGAGGCTACGGGAAAGGTTCATCAAGTCGGGGCTTACCGGATTTCAAGACTATGAAATCGTTGAGCTATTGCTAACCTTGGGCTCACCCCGCAAGGACTGTAAACAGCAGGCGAAAGAGGTCATTAAGAGGTTCAAGACCCTCAGAGGAGCCCTGTCAGCTTCCCCCGAAGAGCTGCAGCAGGTAGAGGGCATTGGTGCTCATAGTGCCTTCGGTATCAAGCTGGTGTGGGAAGTAGCCGAGGAGTTTCTCAAGCAGAGAATTATTGATAAGCCGGTCTATAAATCGGCCAAAGAGATTTTTGATTATCTCTATCTCTCCATGCGAGACCTCAAGAAGGAGGTATTCAAGGTTATCTACCTAAATAGCCAGAACCAGATTATTGACATCGCCGACCTTTTTGAAGGGACGGTTAACGTTAGCTCTATTTATCCCCGAGAAATCATGAAAGACGCCATTAAACATGATGCTGTCTCTCTCATTTTTGTTCACAACCACACTTCAGGCGACCCCGAGCCCAGTAGATATGATAAAGAGGTAACCAGGGATTTGGTCTTCGTCGGGAGCATTATGCAGATTAAGGTACTGGACCATATCATCATAGGTGGGAATAGATACTATAGCTTCGCTGGCGAAGGACTGATTGGGAAATATGAAGATGATTTCTTAAACATAAGAATTAGAGACAGGTTTGGCACTAAACCAAGCCGCTACCGGGCTAAATTACCTGACCCTGAGCTTCGTTGGGCACAACGAGGCTAAGAGCCAATCTCCACCGAGCCTGACAAATTTCAGCCAGCTTGCTACCAGAAGCAGAGAGTAGTTATTGTCCGCAATGTCGTGGGACGGCACAAAGGTATTCAGGCGAAAAACTGCGGAAATTTGAGAATTGGTGAGTTAAGAAGCAAACAATAGCACCCGCATTACTTCTCAGGTACATTGACAATTAACCCACTTGGTGTAGGATAAAAGTAGCCGCAGGTTATCCACATATTGACAAATGGCTAATATATGGGCTATAATATGACAGTTGTCTAAATAATAAAACTGGGGGGGAAAATGCCCTCAGGCGCGTCAAGAGGAAAAAAATCTCTAACACCGCTGCAGGGAAGGTTTGTCAAGTCGGGCTTTGAGACTCTTAATGACCAGGAGACTATTGAATTACTGTTAGGCCTGGTCTTACCCCACCGAGAAAGTAGGAAGCAGGCAAAAGGGTGCATTTTACACTTCAAAAACCTCAGGGGATTTCTGACCGCTTCCCTCCAGGAACTGGAGCAAGCTGGGTTGACTCCCTCGTGTATGTTTTGTGTCAAGCTGCTACACGATTTGCCGGTAGAGGTTCTCAAGGAAAGGATTATTGAACAGCCGGTTAACAAATCCTCCAAGCAGGTTTTTGACTATCTCAGCTACTCAATGCGAGACCTCAAGAAGGAGGTGTTCAAGGTTATTTATCTAAATAGCCAGAACCAGATTATAGACGCTGTCGACCTCTTTGAAGGAACGCTGGAGAGTATCCCCATCCGTCCCCGTGAGATTGTAGAAAGTGCCATTAAGCGTAACGCCACTGCCTTGATTGTGGCTCATAATCACCCCTCGGGCGACCCCACCCCCAGCAAGAGCGATAAACAGCTCACCAGAGACCTGGTCTTTATCGGGATGATTCTGCCGATTAGGGTGCTGGACCATATCATAATAGGTGGCAACAGATACTTTAGCTTTGCTGATGAAGACCTAATTAAGAAATACGAAGATAATTTCCTAAACCTGAAAATAAGAGGCGTATTTGACACCGTGGGGGATTATTCTGAACCAGCAGCTAAAGTTTATACCATAGCCAGCAACCGGTAAACAACCTTTCAGGCTAACCTTTTCTCTTTTCTTCCGTTATAATAAAGTGGATAACTGATAACGAGGAGGATTTGGTGACAAGGCTTTTGATATTGGTCACAGTGGCAGTATTAACCATTTGTTCAGTGGCTGGATGCGTGGGGGAGGTTAAGACCTACACCGATTCCGGGCAGGCGATAAACATTGGCGTCGGCCATGAGTTTGTTATTGCCCTGGGTTCTAATCCCACCACCGGCTACAGCTGGCAGGAAATCTACGATGAAAACATGCTCAGGCTGGTGGAGAAGACATATAGGCCAGGTGAGGAGGCAGAGGAGGGTTTGGTTGGTGCCGGCGGCGTTGAGTATTTCCATTTCAGGACGTTAGAAGCAGGTGAGACCGAGATAACCCTGACCTATAAGCAACCGTGGGCAGGCGGCAGCATAGGCGAGACGAAGGTATTTACCATTAACATAGAGTAAAAGTTCCCTTAAGGGAGGCTCAAGGCTTCCCGGTGGAGAAGATACCTCTTCATCTCCACTCCCCCGCTGTAACCACCCAGTTTGCCGTTGTTAGCCACCACCCGATGGCAGGGGACGATAATGGGCAGGGGGTTTCTGGCTAGAGCCTGCCCCACCGCCCGCACCGCTCCGGCTTTGCCAAGCTGCTCAGCTACCCAGGTATAGCTCCTGGTCTCTCCGTATGGGATAAGCCTGGTGAGCTGCCATACCTTGCGCTGGAAGGCGGTAGCCGGGGAAAGGTCAAGCTCATCGGGAAAGGTTGCCCGCTGGCCGGCAAAGTAGGTTCTGAGGCGCTTTAGTAAGTCGGCGAAGAAGTTGTCGGACCGGCTGGCATCCTTCACCCTATCGCCCAATAGCTGCTCGGCTTCTTGGGCTGAAGGCTGGGGCAAGGTGGTACGGAGCAGTCCGGAATTCGAGCCCAATACCCCTACCCAACCCCTATCGGTATTGAAAATAAGGTATTTTAGTTCCCCTGCCATAGTTAACAGCGACTGAAGAGGAAGGTTAAGTCCGGCTCGGTTGCTTTCGTTTTGGTTGCCTTCGCCGTTGTAGGTAAGCTGCCAGGAAGATAAAGACAGCACCCAGGACAATGCAAACTAATATCTTAATCATTCTGTCTATGGACATAGACAGGAAAAAGGCGAGGGTAAATATACCTGTCAGGGAGGAAAGCCAATACATCACTACGTGGGCCTTAATCGCCTTTATCTTGGCTGCCCTATAGATTATCCAGCCGATAAGAGCCAGCAATAGAAGTACCGCTAAAAATATAGCTAGACCTATCATCATATATTCACCAGCCTATTTTCTCAAAGTATTTTCCCAGGAAGCCGAGCATGCCCACTATCAGAATAAGGCAAACCAGCTTCCCCGGCTCGGAAATGTAATTCACATACTCTGACGCCAGATAGCCTATACCAGCGATACACAGCAAAATGCCGAAACCGTATAAAATATAAGTCCTCATCTTTTTAATCCCAATATCATTCTGGTGTGGGAACTGGTACCACTTCTGGTGGCACCGGATACTCCCCAGGATAATAAAAGTCCACCACTATCTTTCTTGCCACTTCTCCATAGGTAATTCTTACCGTATACTGGCTGGATGTACCAGGCACAGGTTGTCCTAAATCCTCGGTTGATAGCGTCCACTCCATGGTTGCCTTATCAAACGGCCCCATGGATTTTTGTTCAGAAAACAAGTCAAAGACCTTTTCGTTCTCCTGCCATACTGATGCCTGAACCAGAGTGGAATAGGAGGAGAAGCGGTGGTTATCAATTTCATAGCGGAAGAATACCTTCTGCCCCCACTGTGCCCCTATGTAATAAGTCATTTCGGCTCCGGGTGGATACTGTTGCAGCCAGTAATCAGGCTCTATTACCTGTTCCTGCTCGCCGGCGGTTATATAGGTGGTATCGTAGATGCCTAAGTAACCATCAACAAAGAATATAGCGATAAGACCGATAAAGCAGGCCAGAGCCAGATATAAGAATAGATTCTTTCGTTTGGTTGTCATGTATATCAAGCTCCAGTTCTTTCTGGAACTGGTGATAAAAGTATACTATTACATACCTAAAATACCTGATTGTCAAGCCAGTAGCTGAGATGCTACAGTAACCTAACCCCATTCAGGCCTTCCGTTTGTTAACCCTCTCTTTCAACCTATCTCAGGCTCAATCAGGCCGTAGTCGCCATCCTTCCGCCGATATAGCAGGTTAAGCTCATCACTATCAGCATTAAAGAACAGGAAGAAATCATGCCCCAGAAGCTCCATCTGGTCAAGGGCTTCAGCCACTGACATTGGCTTAACGGCAAACCGCTTGACCTTAACCACTTTTCTCGGTGGTTGTGCTGCTTCTTCCTTTAATTCACTTCTGGCAAATGAGCTTCTCCTCCCCTTCTCATATAGCTTTCCCTTGTAGTGCTCAATTTGCCGATTCATAACCGCTGCCACCTTATTAATAGCCATGGGCAGGTCTTCTCCCCTCTCCACACCCCGGAGCAATGTGCCATTGCTGTCTATAGTTACCTGAACTACAAAGTGCTGCTCTGGAGATTTTGTCTTTTCTTCCGAAATTTCCACCTTGTACTCAACGATATTGGATAGATGGCGAGTGAGCTTGCCCAGCTTGTGCTCAATGAGCTGGCGCACGGTGGGTGTTAATTCTATATTTTTGCCTGTTATCTGCAGCTCCATCGGTTCACACTCCTTGCGGTGATTTCTTTAGACTTCTCTAGCCAGCACCAGCCCCCATACCGAGGTGGCTCCGGCTTCCTTTAATGCCCTGGCACAGGCATCAAGGGTAGCCCCGGAGGTGGAGACATCGTCTATGAGCAAAACTTGCTTATCCTGTAGCCTCCGGTCGCGGCAGGAAAAGGCATCGGCTACATTGCTCCGCCGCTCATCCACAGTGGCTGTCCTTGCCTGGGGAGGAGCATGGCGCTGTCGGATGAGGCAGTCATCAACTACCGGTAAATTGGTGAGCTTACCCAGCTCTTGAGCCAGCAGGCGGGACTGGTTGTAGCCACGCTCCCTCAACCGTTTATGGTGCAGTGGCACCGGCACCAAAACCTCGCCGGGCACAGGACTAATGGCGAGATAATCGGCGAGCAGCCGGGCGAGGAGCACCGCCAGGGCTCTGAGGTTTCTATACTTTAGCTCGTGGATAGCCTGGCGTATCGCCCCGTCAAAGCGAAATGGAGAACGAATGCCATCTATCTCCGCCTGCCAGCCGAGGCAGCTGGGGCAGAGCATAGCGCTGGACTGAGGCCGGCCACACTTAGGACAGAGCGGGGGCATAATTCTTGGTAATGACTTGAGGCAGGATGGGCAAATAAAATCCCCCTCCCTTCCACAGCCAACACACCAGCGTGGAAATAAAAGGTCAAGTGCCATCCCCTTGAGTTCGTTTAACCGAGGAAGCACTTTTAGCACCAATAATCTAAAGCTTCAGGGTAGCGACTAAGTTTTTAACGGGAGCGGGGGTTGTGGAGTGCTCCGCTGATAATGGGTTCGTTAACATAAACATCACCGTTCCTGATTTTCAGGTTGAAACCACAATCAGGGTTGGTGCAAACCCATGCCTTGTAATGAATAGCTGCCCCCTGACTACCAAAGTCAGATAAGGGCACCAGGTCTCCAGTCTTACACTTCAAGCATTTGGGGAAATTGGATTGTTCCATGAAGTCCACCTCCCAACCAAAATTAGGTTAAATCTTTCGCAGTATACACTATGCCGTGGTTGTTGGCAAGGGCTTATTCAGTTCCACTGAGCCGATTCGACTGTAAATAGCGCCCTCCCTGGTTAGCTGGCTCCTCATCAGGTTGATAGCGTCTACCGGGAAAGTATAGGCTGCCTCAAATCTGGTGTCAGCTATAAGTTGCCCAAATCTTTGCTGCTCATCTGGTGAGGCTCGGTCACGAAGCCGAGCCAGGGTCAAATGAGGGGTGAACTGTCTCCTCTCCGGGGCAAAGCCCAGCCCAGCCAGATTGGACTCAATGCGTTGCTGGAGCTGGGCTAGCTTATCCACCTCCCCGCTCACCCCCACCCAGACTACCTGAACCCGCCTCAGATTAGGGAAAACTCCTAAGTCCTTGACCTCCAGGTGGAAAGGAGATACTCCCTGGGTAGCCTCCTCTATAGCTCCGGTTATGGGGTCAATCCTATCCACAGCCACATTGCCCAGGAACTTCAGGGTAAGGTGAATGCCATAGGGGTCGACCCATTTCACCCAGGGCTGGTTGCCTGACTTGAGTTGAGCCTGAAGCTGGTCGAGCCCTGTTTTTACCTCATCAGGCAGCTCAACGGCAATAAAACAGCGGACTTGCTCCATAGTTTATGGCTCACCTTCGATACCGAGAAGCCTCAGGGCATTACCTGATAGCATGAGGTTTTTGGCTTCTTCAGGCAGGTCCAGTGCTTCAATCTCCTCCAGCAACCGACTCTGTGCCAGCAGGGGATAGTCGCTGCCGAAGAGAATCTTGTCCGCGCCCACCAGCTGGATGACCTGATTATATATCTGGGGCGTATAGAGAAGGGGTGAAGCCGCAGTGTCAAAGAAGACGTTGCTCATTGCCTTCTTGACCTCGGGCATCAAGGCATAGAAGGGCAGACCACCTCCCCAGTGGGCACAGACAATCTTCAAATCGGGGAAGCTGGCGATAAAGGTGTAGAGCATATCTGGGGTGATACTCCCCTTTCCCGAATAGTCATGACCTACCGGCTCCGAGGCGTGGGTGAGCAGAATTAGCTTGTGCTTCCTCAATGCCTCAACCAGGGGCGCCATCACCATCTCGTCAGTGAGGTCAAAAAGTTGCATATCCGGTCTCATCTCGCCAACCCCTCTTATTCCGGCTTGGGCACAGCGCTCAATTTCAGCTATGGCTGCCTTGGGTGACTGGGGCTGAACGGCACAGAAGCCCACCAGTCTCTGGGGAAAACGAGATACCGACTCCATAATATAGTCGTTGGTTTCCACGCAAAGCTCATGGGTCGTCCAGCCGATATTGACAATGACCGAGATGTCAACCCCGGCTTTATCCATACTGGCGATGAGTTCATCGGCGGTAGCCATTTTGGAGTCGGGGTTGGAGTAGAGGAGAGCGAAACAGGGGTCACGCTCAATATATTTGCTGCGCTTTTTCTTTATCTGGGGCGGGAAGACATGGGTGTGAAAGTCAATAATCACAGGCAAATTATAACAGAACAGCCCGAATGGCTTCAAGCTAGTTGAAGGCTCATTCAGCAGGCTCTTCTGGTTTTTCCCCGGCTTCCGCTTCTCCGGCTACTGCCCCTTCCTCTACCCCTTCTTCAGCCACCACCTCTTCTTCGACTACCTCTTCCTCCTCCACCCGCGCCTCGCTGACCTTGGCCACCATCTGGTCGGTGTCAGTAATAACGGTGATATCCGGGCTAAGGGTGATGTCTCTGACGAAGATTGCCTGTTCCACCTCCTCCAGTGGGCTGAGGTCAACCTCTATCTGGGGCGGGAGCTTATCGGGCAGGCACTCGACACTAAGGCTGGTGAGGCTGTGAGTCAGGGTGCGCCCCTTTTCTTTCATTGCCGGGGCTTCACCAACCAGGATGATGGGAACGTCTACCTTTATCTTCTCCGTCCTTCTCACCTGGTAGAAGTCAACATGAAGCAGTTCCCCGCTGCAGGGTTCCCTCTGGATTTCCCTGATGAATACACTTCTGGGTTGCTTATCCCCTTCAATGTCGAGGGCGATAAGCCTGGTCATTCCTGCCTGGGCTATAGTCCGCTGGAGATTAGGCGTATCACACTGCAGGGATAGTGACTCAATGCCATGCCCAAAAAGGTGAGCCGGGGTAACGCCCTGGCGGCGCAAAAATCTTGTCTTCTTGCCCAGTATTTCCCTTTTGTTAGCCTCCAGTGTTAGCCCTTCCATTTATCTCCCTCTACCGTGGCTAATTAAAATCAGTCCGCCCCTGGCGTTTAACATAGCAGCATCAGCGTCAAGCCTGTAATCACTAATATTAAGCCTGCAACCAATAAACCAATCAATAGCTTCATATTCATTTAACCTTACCATTTTCCCTTCGGTGAAGTCAATTGAAACTATGTAGACTTGAGTCTGAAACTATTGTATAATTAAACAACAGGTGGTGCTAATGTCTGTGCCTGAAACGGGCGATCCAAAGTCAACCTCGGTGAATAATATAGAAGCCGAGGTTTTTTCATTATCGGCGTCTGAGACTGAGATGGAGGCTACCGCCAAGAGGCTACGCCGCCACATCATCACTATGACGGGAAAGGCAGGTAGCGGTCACCCCGGTGGCTCCCTTTCCGCGGTGGAGATTCTGACTGCCCTTTATTTTAAGGTGCTACGGCATAAGCCCTCAGACCCTCAGTGGACGGATAGGGATAGGTTCATCTTGAGCAAGGGGCATGCCGCCCCCCTGCTCTACGCCACCCTGGCTGAGTGCGGCTACTTTCCGGTGGCTGAGCTTACTACGCTGCGGCAGATGGATAGTCGCCTCCAGGGTCATACCGATAGAACAATTACCCCCGGGGTGGAGATGTCGGCCGGCGCTCTGGGGCAGGGGTTATCCTTTGGCATTGGCGTGGCTCTGGCTGGTCGGCTTGACGGGCAGAATTACCGGGTATATGTTCTGCTTGGGGATGGGGAGTGTGATGAGGGACAGGTGTGGGAGGCGGCTATGGCGGCTGCCCACTTCAAGGTGGACAACCTGGCGGCTATAGTGGATAACAACGGTCAGCAGATAGACGGCTGGAACCGTGATGTTATGAACCTTGACCCCTTCCCCAGAAAGTGGGAAACCTTCGGCTGGAAGGTCATTGAGGTTGATGGTCATAGTATTCCCCAACTTCTTAACGCCTTTGGGCGGGCAAAACAAATTAAAGGGCAACCGACGGTCATCATCGCCCACACCATAAAAGGTAAAGGGGTTAGTTTTATGGAGAATAACCCCGATTTTCACGGCACAGCTCCCAACGCTATTGAGGTGGAGTTAGCCCTAAAGGAGCTAGAGTAGAAGTGGAACAGGAAGTTTCGGTCAGGGAAGCCTACGGCAAAACCCTGCTTGAATTAGGCATGGAAAACCAGGATATTGTGGTGCTGGATGCTGACCTGTCCAAGTCGACGATGACTCAAATTTTTGCCCGCGAGTTCCCGGAGCGCTTCTTTGATTGTGGCATCGCCGAGCAGAATATGGTAGGTATTGCCGCCGGACTGGCGGCTTCGGGCAAGATACCTTTTGCCAGCACCTTTGCCGTCTTTGCCCCCGGGCGCTGTTTTGACCAGATTCGCATGTCTATCGCCCAGCCCCAGCTTAATGTTAAGCTGGTTGTTACCCACGGCGGCATCAGCATTGGTGAGGATGGCACCTCACACCAGGCTATTGAAGACCTGGCTCTGATTTGCTCCCTGCCCGGCTTTACCGTTATCGTTCCTGCTGATGCTATTGAAACTGAGCAGGCGGTAAAGGCGGCGGCGGCCCACTTTGGGCCGTTTTACATCAGGCTGTGCCGCCCCAAAGTTCCGCTGGTCTATAGTGAGGACTACCGCTTTAACCTGGGGAAGGCGGTAACTATGAGGAAAGGTGGGGATGCCACCATAATAGCTATCGGACTCATGGTCAAAGCGGCGCTGGATGCTGCCCAAAACCTGGAGCTGGAAGGTATAAACTGCCGGGTATTAAATATGTCCACCCTCAAGCCCATTGATGAGGCGGCTATAATTAAAGCTGCCGCTGAGACCGGGGCTATTGTTACTGCTGAGGAGCACCTGGAGCACGGTGGCTTGGGCAGCGCGGTGGCTCGGGTGGTGGCCAGACACCACCCGGTGCCGATGGAGCTGGTGGCGATTAAAGATACCTACGCCAAATCAGGTAAACCGGCTGAACTTCTGGAGAGGTACGGTCTCACGGCTAGGGATATTGAGCAAGGGGTAAGGTCGGCGATAAAAAGGAAGTGACTAAGCCCTACCCGTTCCTGAGGTTTCAGCCACCCGTCTTGTCCTGAGGAAATGGGTGAAGCCCACCAGACAGGGCAGAGCTATACTGTAAGCAATGAGTGCCCCGGAGACCCCCACCAACCAGCAGACTAAGGGCAGCGGGACAAATAAAACGGCGGCAGCTTTAGTGGTATCCCGAAGGATGAAGTGAGCGGCTATGGCTGGTGCAGCCAGAATTAACATTGGCTGAGTGATGGTAACCAGCAGTACACCAATAGTAGTTGACTCCCCCCGACCTCCCCTGAAGCCGAGAAACACCGGCCAGTTATGACCAACGACGGCGGCGGCTCCGGTAAGCAGGACAGCAAATAAGGACAGGCCGGCTGCCTGGGCGATAATAACTGCCAGTGCTCCCTTGGCGGCATCAACAATACCCACCGCCACCCCTGCCTTGGGTCCAAGCTGGCGGAAGGTATTGGCGGCACCCATGTTCCCATCCCCGATCTCCCGGATGTCAACGCCCTTTAGGATGCGCCCGGCAATATAGGCGGTGGGGATGGCGCCGAGAAGATAGCCCAGTATTACTATCAGCCAGGACATATTCATACTCTAATTGGTGCCGGGAGTGGGACTCGAACCCACAAGGACTAAGTCCGGCGGATTTTAAGTCCGCTGCGTCTGCCAATTCCGCCACCCCGGCTAAAATTCTGGAGGCGACGACCGGATTCGAACCGGTGCATAGGGGTTTTGCAGACCCCCGCCTTAACCACTTGGCTACGTCGCCCCTCGGTAACATTCTTCTTGAACCAGCAAAATCATAGCATGGGGTAGTAAGGAGGTCAAGGGACTAGGCTCTCTCATCTGGCTGGGTGGTTTATTGACAAATCACTAGTGCGATAGTACAGTGTGTTAAAGCAGTCGTTAGGAGGTGCAATTTGGGAGCGATAGAACCTACTGTTCCTTATTATGTCACTGTACTTCTGTGGCTGGCGAGAACTGCTTTCTTTGCTTTTGTAAGTGTCTTTTTACTCTGGCTTGGAATCCGGGTTCTTGACATGCTCACTCCCCGCATTCACGAACGTCAGAAGATAGGAGAAAGCCCTATCTCAACCGGCCTGTTTATAGGCGGTTTCTTCATTTGTATTGGACTGGTTATACATGGGGCATCGACACTCCCCATTTTAATTGGCGCCTCAGCAGTGACAACTGTATTCAGCCCGATAAGGCTGGGGCTCCTGGCAGCTGGCTTTTTCCTGAGCTTGCTGGTAGGGATAGCCCTGTTTAATATCTTCGACTGGCTGACGCCCAAGATACCATTCAGAAGCGTAAACAAGGAGCCTGTCGCCGTCGGACTGTACGTGTTCGGATATTTGCTCTTCTTTGGTCTGATAATGCATGCTGCTTTAACAACACCTCTGTGAGTTGGACTATGAGAAAACTGACGGTCTTTCTGTTTGTACTTGTGGTTGTGCTGTTCCAGGCTTTGCCTGTCTCTGCCTGCTTTGCTTGGCCGTCCAACGATTTCTACGAGGAAGACGGCGATATCTTTGACGACTGGCGCGTTTGCCGAACTAACCCCATAGGTGATAATGGCTATTTGCAGGAAATCTACACCGATACAAGTTGGCCACCGGAAAGTTTCTGGCCAGCTCTCGCCTTTGAGAGCCTGGGCGAGTATATTGATATTGCTTACAAATTGGGCGAGCAATTTGCTGATAAATACCCTGACCGCCATCAGAGGGCAGAGAAGATATTTGAGTACGTAAGAGACAGGGTGCAGTACACGCCTGATATCGACCAGTGGAATATGGGGGAGTACGCCCAGAACGCCGACGAGGTGGCCGGTGCCATCCAAGAAAGTGGAGTTGCCTACGGTGACTGCGAGGAGTTTGCTACTCTGCTGGCGGTTATGTACCAGGGAGCGGGCTACCGCTCGGCAATTGTCGATTGCTCCATACACGTGGGCGTGGTGGTATATCTGCCGGACTACCAGAGGGCAAATGTGGTCTTTGAGTTATACGGTGAGCCGGGTTGGATATGGGCTGAAGCCACCGGCAATACCAACCCTTTTGGCTGGTTTCCTCAAGGACAGCTTGAGGGGGATCTTCTGGTATATGAGTTATCCTCTGGCGAGCACATGCCCCTCGGCAAACACCCGAAGAGGAGATTACAATAACCAGCTCTGCCGCCGCGCCAGCCCCGACGCCATAGCTGGCTTAGCTATGCTGGAGCGGAAGATGGGATTCGAACCCACGACCCTCTCCTTGGCAAGGAGATGCTCTACCGCTGAGCCACTTCCGCATTACTACCCACGAAAATCAAAAATTTTCGTGGGGCCCCGTCTTTTGGTGCCGAGGAGGAGATTTGAACTCCTACGAGCTTACGCTCACCACCCCCTCAAGATGGCGTGTCTACCAATTCCACCACCTCGGCATTCTTTATCGCTTTTCCTTATCTTTCCTGGTGAAGCACCAGCTGCGCCACCCCCGCCGGTAGAATCTCCCCAGAATGAAGGAGAGCCCTAGGATAATGAGGATGGCGGGCCAGGTGTAGCTCCATAGAGAGCCGCTTAAGATACTCAGCTTAATCAGTAAGGCTAGAATTCCTACGGCAATTAGAATTAAACCGACAACTATCATCACTATCCCCTTTGGCCGGGGGAGAGATTCAAACCCCGACCTGCGGTTTTGGAATCCAAAGACGATGCCAAAGGAATATTACTAAATGGCATAAGGCGCCGTCAAGTTTCAAGATAGCCCTCAGTTTGTATCTGATTTTACCACCCTCCTCTCACTAACCGAGTCGGGGAGACTTCAAAAAACTTGACAATTTGACAGGAGTGGTATTATTGTCTACTATAGTGACAGGAGGCATAAAAAGAGCTACAAAAAATACTACAGTCAAATTCAGGAGGCTTAAAAAAACACAAAGAAGGACCGGGTGCGACATGCAATAAGGCGGGTTTTCAATCATTAAACAATCTTTATTGAAGGTTATGCCGGCATTATTACCGTAGCCGGCTACTTTATCTGGGGAGAGATAAGCCGTGAAAGTTAATCAGGTTCGTTTCGGTGTTATAACCTTGCTTTGTGCTCTCATATTGTGCCTGACGATGAGCGTGGTTGGCAGTTGCCCAAATGAAATTGGACCTAAAGGGACAATTACCCTCTACACATCGGTTCCGGCGGCTATTATTGATGAATTGAAAGAAGAGTTTGAGGCTCAAAACCCGGGCTTGCACCTGGAGATATATTGGCAGGACACAGGCGCCGTAGTTGACAAGATTAATCAGGAAATAGCTGCCGGTCAGGTTCAAGCTGACCTCATCTGGGTAGCCGGTTTCACTGTAGGTGAGGAGATGAAGGAAAAAGGAGTCCTGTTACGCTACATACCGGCCGAGGCTGTGGAAATTCCATATATTCTAAAGGATAAGGAGGGCTATTACTGCGCTGGCGAGCTCCTAATCATGGTTGTAGCCTATAATACTGATACTGTAACCGCAATACCTACCGGCTATGAAGACCTGCTTGACGCCAGGTATTACGGCCGAATAGGCCACGACACTCCAGAGACATCTGGCCCCATCTTGTATTTTATGGGCACATTGCTTCAAGATGCCGATTTCGGTGAAGAATTCTTTGTAGCATTGGCGGAGAACTCACCCCAGATTCAGACGAGCACCCAAACGACACAGAGGATAGCCGATGGCGAGCTTGATATGGGAATTACCATAGACTGTACGGTGCGCACCCTCTTGAGGGAGAATCCAGGTGCTCCCATAGATTATATCTACCCTGAGGCTGGGGTAGTTATGGTGCCCGGTCCCATAGCTATTTTCAAGGATAGCCAGAACATTGAAGGGGCAAAGGTATTCGTACGATATATCCTATCTAAGAGTGGGCAGACCTTATTACGGGATTTAGGAGGATGTGTGCCAGTCAGGCTGGATGTCAGCCCCCCAGAGAGGATAACCACCGTTACCCAGTTGAAGGTTATCCCCTCGGACAAGTATTGGATAGCAGAGCACAAAGATGACATAGTGTCCAGGTTCATTGATATCTTTGGGGGGCAAAAATGAGGGAATAGCTACCGGTCAGGTTCAGGGCAACTTCACCATGAATGAGGACTTGCCAAAAGGGGAGAAGACGACGAAGAAGTTATTAGTGCTTCTATTAGTAGTGCTGATGGTTAGCACGGCAGTTAGCTGCTCTCGGCAGACTGCTCCAGTACCGGCGGAACTGAAGCTGGCGGCGACTGTTGGGGATTGGGCTGAGCTACCGAAGCGGGTAACCAGAATCCTCCTCGAGGACGAGCTTGGCTATAGGGTGGTGCTGAGGGAAGCGGCGGCTGATACCGCCTATACGGCGCTGGCAGGGGGGGAGCTTGATATTTTCACCGACGTTTGGTATCCCAATCAAAAGAGCTATACCGACGAGTTTGTTCCGCATCAGGTAGAGATTGCCGGAGACCTTTCCAACCCCACCACCGGGATATACACCGGTGCTGACCAGGGCTGGCTTATCCCCAAGTGGACCCGTGATAAATACCATATTGATTCCCTGGATGACATTGCCGCCCTTGGGCCCGGTGATGCGCTTTTTGATGCCCTGGACCTAGATAGCGATGGCCTCATGGATTTAATTGGCGGCGAGTTGGGATGGGGCGTGACTGAGGTCATCGATGAGAAGATAGATTACTACAATGAGAACTACGACCTTGACATGAGGCAGCTGGTGGCAACCCATGGGGGCGGCCATGATGAGATGCTGGCTACTATTAAGAGCAAACTGGACGGGGGGGGGGATGTCCTGTTCTACCTCCGGACTCCCAACCACCTTTTCACCGAGTATGCCGACGCATTGTGTGATGAAGACGGTCAGATACTGTGGCTAGTAGACCCCTGGGAGTTCTTTTCCGAACCAGAAGCTACTGATTACTACACAGGTTTTCCTGGTGCCACCATCTACATCGCCTACCGCGCTGGTTTGGAAGATGAGTACCCCGATGTGGTTAAGCTGCTGGAGCGAATTAGTATGAGTATTGCTGACCTGAACGCCTATTGCTACTGGGAGAGCATAGTTAAAGATGGTGAGGCCACAGTGGAGGAGAAAAGTGAGTATGCCAGGCAGTGGATTGAGGATCATCGAGCCGAGGTCAATAGCTGGCTGATTGACCTCCAGATGGAATAAATTCAGAGCAGAAAGCAAATGCTGGAGGCAGGATGGTAGCAGTGCGGTTTAATAAGCTTTCTCACCAGATACTTCTGGTCTTTGTCCTGGTTATTGTCGTGTGTCTGGGGGTATGTGGCTGGTATATGCTACAGATTAGCGAGAATATCGTCACGCGGAAGATTTCCGATGGTGACCAGAATTTTGCTGGTCGTATAGCTCAGGAGGTGGCAGCGGAGATGGCAAGCGTCAAACCAACCTTGACACTACTGGCTGAAACAGTGGGGCTACGCTCCATGGAGGCGACAGAGGTAAAGGGCGAGATTGACCGCGTCCAGAGTAGCTTTCCCGAGATAACCAGCATCTATGTAGCCGATGTGGAAGGGGGGCAAATTGCCCGGACTGGCACGGAAGAGCTAGAGGATGTGTCTAAGATATGGAACTTCCAGGTGGCCAAGGGGGGAGACGAGCTTGTTTCTGATATCTACCTTAAGCCAGCCACCTCAGAACCGATGCAGACTATTACCTTGCCTATTATAGATGGCGGGGAAGTGGTTGGTGTCCTTTCCGCAGACATCAACTTTGGCGTAATAATGCTTTCGGTCATGGATATTGATGTCGGGGGAAATGGTAATGTGGTCGTGGTCGCCAAGAATGGGAGGGTGGTGGCTCATACTCATATGGAGCAAGTTCCGGAGCTTAACCTGTCCGAGTTAGCTGTTGTAGAAGCGGTCCTAGCTGGTGAGGAGGGGACGATGAGGGGTTATACCGACGAGTTAGGACGCCAGGTGTTTGGGTCATATATGCCCATTGAGGAGCTGGGGTGGGGAGTGGTTATCCAGAGACCCTTGTCGGACATAGACGCTGAGGTTGGGCAGTTGAGGGCGACAATTCTGTGGGCGACGGTTGCCGGTATGTTTCTGGCTGTGCTGGCAGGGGGGCTGATGTCGAGATATATTACGAAACCTATCCAGAAACTAGCCATCGCCTCGGAGAGAGTTGCTCAAGGCGACCTATCGACACCGGTTGACGTCACATCCTCTAATGAGGTTGGGGTGCTTGCCCGTTCCTTCAATCAGATGATAGTGTCGCTGAAGAAATCAAGGGATGAATTGCAGCAATGGGGTGAAGAGTTAGAGGCAGAAATATCTGAGCGCGAGCAGGCAGAAGAGGCGCTGAGAGAGGCAGAGGAGAAATATAAAAAATTGGTGGAAGCTACCAGCGATATGATATGGGAGGCAGATGAAGAAGGAACGTTTACCTTCGTTAGTCCCAGGATTAAGGATATCCTGGGGTATGAGGTGAATGAAGTGGTAGGCAAAAAGACACTTGACTTTCTACCAGAAGAGGAAGCACGAAAATGGCTTAACCGCTTCAAAGAAATTAATGCTAAAAGGGAACCTTTCTCTGGGTTTGAAATTACCCATCTCCATAAAAATGGCAATCTCATCGTGTTTGAGATTAGCGCCATTCCTTTTTTTGATAGTGACGGAAATTTCAAGGGATTTGTCGGGATAAATAAGGACATCACCGAGCGCAAGCGGATGCAGGAGCAGCTCATCATCGCTGACCGGTTGGCTTCGGTTGGCGAGCTAGCATCGGGCATTGCCCATGAGCTAAACAACCCGCTGACCGGCGTTATCGGCTTTGCCCAGATTGTCTTGGAAAAGGATATCCCTGATTCTATTAAGAGGGATATGCAAGTAGTGTATAGTGAAGCCCAGCGCGCCGCTCAGGTGGTGAAGAACATCCTCACCTTCGCTCGAAAACACCCCCCAGCCAAGCAACTGATGAGTATAAATAGCATTATAGAGAAGGTGCTGGAACTACGTGCCTATGAGCAGAGGGTAAACAACATCCAGGTCAATGCCCAGTTTGCTCCCGACCTGCCCGAAGTCATGGCTGACTATTTCCAGCTGCAGCAGGTGTTTCTTAACATCATTATCAATGCCGAGTATTTCATGATTGAGGCACACAATGGAGGCAACCTAACTATCACCACTGAAAGGGTAGAGGACACCATCAAGGCTTCCTTTGCTGATGATGGTCCCGGGATTTCTGAAGAAAATCTGGGGCACCTGTTTGACCCCTTCTTCACCACCAAGGAGGTGGGTAGCGGGACCGGGCTGGGCTTGAGTATCTGTCACGGGATAGTAGCTGAACATGGCGGCAGGATATATGCCGAAAGCGAACCGGGTAAAGGAGCTACCTTTATTGTGGAACTACCTATCGGTGCCGACGATAGGAAAGGAGGGCGAAATGAAAAACTCTAGTGCTAGCGTAAAGAGAGTTCTGGTGATGGAAGACGAACCGTCGATCAGCCAGGTTTGCCTGAGAGCTCTTACCAGTGAGGAGGAGTTTGAGGTGGACATTGCTGTCAATGGAGCCATTGCTCGAGACATGCTGGGGGAAAAGGAATATGACCTTTGCCTGATTGATATCAGGACTCCAGTAATGAACGGTAAGCAACTCTATCAATGGGTAAGCGAGAAACATCCAGAACTGATAAGCGGGGTGATATTCACTACCGGAGACTTGATAAGCAGAGATACCAAAAGTTTTCTGGATCGAGTTGGCAGACCATTTCTACCCAAACCGTTTACCATCGATGAGCTAAAAACCATCGTCAGAGAAACTTTAGGGCAAATGGAAAAGTGACTGGAAAACGAGAAGGAATACTCATTGTTGACGATGAGGAGCTAGTCAGGGAGCTTCTCTATCAGAAGCTATCAGGCGAAGGCTACCAGTGTCAGAAAGCAGGTAGTGCTGCCCAGGCTCTTGACGAGTTAAAAAGTAACCCGGTGGCACTGGTGATTCTGGACATTAAGATGCCGGGTAAATCGGGGATGGAGCTGCTCCCCGATTTAAGAGTTAAGTATCCCGATACGGCGGTGATTATGGCTACCGCTATAGCTGATGCTGGCACTGCTATCCGGTGTATGAGGGGGGGTGCCTATGATTATATAACCAAGCCCTTCAACCTGGATGAGGTTGTCTTGAGCGTAGGCAGGGCTCTGGAGAGAAGGAGGCTGGAGCTTGAGAACAGGGATTACCAGCAGCACCTGGAACAGAGAGTAGAGGAACAAGCCAGGAAAATCCGTGCCTCGTTTATCAATGCCATAACTGCCTTAGCCTATGCTCTGGAAGCAAAGGATATTTATACTAGCGGGCACTCGCAGCGGGTAACGGAAATATCTGTAGCCATAGCCGGGGAGTTGGGTATGACGCAAGAGGGCGTCAATAAAATACGGCTGGCTGGGCTGGTCCATGATATCGGTAAGATAGGAATAAAGGAATCTGTTCTAAATAAACAATCCAGCCTCACTGATGAGGAGGCTGAGCATATAAAGTCACATTGCCAAGCCGGGGAACGTATCTTAACTCCTATTGTAGAAGACGAAGAAATTTTGAAGGCGGTCAGGCATCACCATGAGCGCTATGATGGCATGGGTTATCCTGATGGGTTGAGAGGTGAGCAAATACCGCTGGGGGCCAGAATTCTGGCGGTGGCTGATGCCTTTGATGCTATGACATCTGGGCGCTCCTACCGGCCGGCAATGAGTGACCAAGATGCTTGCGCCGAGATAGAGCGCTGTAAGGGTACTCAATTTGCCCCCGAGGTAGCTGACGCCTTTCTCAGAAGTAGGCGATTGGCCAGGCAGGCTGTTTAACCTCAGCCCCACTAGAAGTCTGGGGTAATAGATTTATGGAGGTGGCGGTATGCAAGAAATAGATGAGCTCTTAAACTGATGGCGGATGAAGGGACTTCAGGTTTCAGTATAGAAGACCCAAGGTTTAACACAGCGTGGTGACAAGTTTGCTCTAGGAGGGCTAAATGAACAGGAAGAAAATACTTATAACCGATGACGAAGAGAATATCAGATTACTGGTAAGCAACATGCTGGGCAAAGACTATGTCGTTCTCGGGGCGAGTGACGGCAGAGAAGCGGTAGATATGGCTCGCAGCCAGCAACCAGACCTCATCCTGATGGATATTTTGATGCCAAAGATGGATGGCTATACTGCCTGCAATAAAATCAAGAAAGACCCGATTACCAGGGCGATTCCCGTAGTCATGCTTACTGCCGTAGACCACGAACTCAACGTGAAGCTTAGTCAGGAGATGGGCGCTAATGGATATATAACCAAGCCATTTACCCCCCGGGACTTGCTGGATGCAGTTGACCAGTTCTTGAAAACCCCTAGGTGAGGCGTGGTGCTTCTGCCTGGTAAGGACTACCTGGTTTTTACCAGAGGCAGGGTGAAGTAAAAGATGCTCCCCTTATCCGGCTCGCTCTCAAACCAGATTTTGCCCCCATGATGCTGAATAACCGCCTTGCAAATGGCTAGACTAACTCCTGCCCGCTGAGGAACTTCTTTGTGTTCGGTCTTATAGATTTGCTCTAATGGTTCGAATACTCTATCTTTGATATCGGGGGGAATTCCTATTCCGGTATCGGAAATATAAACACAGACACTATCCTTTTCAGCAGTAATACCGACCTTGGTAGCTCCCTCTATGGTGAATTTAATGGCGTTATCTATAAGCCTGGTCACCACATCCTTCAGGCGGTCAAAGTCCCCGTGAACAAGCAGGGGGGCAGCACCACTATCAACTGTCAGCGTCAGTCCCTTTTGGAGCGCTGAGCCGTGCATGGTATCTACTGCTTCAGTAACCAGTTTTGATATGTCCACCTCAGCCTTATGCCATTCTACTTCCTCTGTTTCCAAGTTCGACAGGTAAAGGACATTGTTCACCAGGCGTGTCAGGTGTTGAGACTCGCTATGTATTATCTCAGTCGATTGTTTCCGTTGCGCTCTGCCTTCATCTTTAGCCAGTAATAACTCGCTGAAGCCTACAATTGAGGTCAGGGGAGTACGAAGATGGTGAGAAACGTTCACCAGAAGGCGAGTCTTACTTTCGCTTGTTTTCTGGAGCGCTTTATATAGCTTCTCCAATTCCTTTTTTCGTTCCAGCTCTCTTTCTCGGAACTTCAGTTTAGTAGAAAGATTTCCGCCGAGAAAGGCTACTAAGCAGAGTGTCAGTCCTTGAAATATAAGCCAGATGACGGTGTCGGTGAATTCAGAATTGGAGGTTGGGATAAACTGGGATGAGATGGTAATTGCCCCAGCTAATTCTAATGCCCTCATAGCACCAACCAGTATCACTGTCCAGGCAATCATAATTGCGCTGAACTGTAGGTTTAGAAACAGGCTTACCCCCAGTATCTGGACTAGGTAGAGGGCGAAGAACATACTATTGAAACCGCCGGTGAAGTAGACAAGAACAGTGATAGCAATAACGTCAGCAATGGTTGAGGCAATAGCTACACTAAGGGGAAATTGCCATCTTCTAGTCAGGTAATAGCTAACGGTATTAATTAACAATACTAGTCCGACCACTATATGGATGGGCGTCAGGTGGAAGTTCATTCCCCAGATGAGGTAGGTAGCCATGATGAATGTCCAGATGGCTAATGCCAGTAGATAGTGTGTTCTGATAGCCTGCAGGCATCTGTCTCGGTTCTCTCTATCTTGCAGGTCTGAAATGAACTTAGGCAGGGTCATTTATTCTCCTCAATTTGTCTTGAAGCCGTTTTGAGCTTTCATCAGGGTGCATGCCGATGCTATCCTTATAGCCTCACCTTTGTCAAATCTGCCACCACTATTGACGCTGTTCCGGGTCTTCGAGAAAGGTTGGTGGCGGGAGATTTGGCGGGCTGCCAGAGCTAAAACTGGCGCAAACTGAGAATGTTGGCAAAACGTTGGCAAGGGACGCTTAGCCAGATGGCAAAAACTGGCAGGAGCGGCAGGATTCGAACCCGCGACCTGCGGTTTTGGAGACCGCTGCTCTACCAACTGAGCTACACTCCTACCCTGGTAATTATATTATCATAAATTGGAGCAAAAATTAAGGCAAGCCCTATTTGGCTTGCCTCATCTTCTTTGATAGCGGGGGTAGGATTCGAACTAACGACCTTTGGTCAGCGGACTGGAGAATTCCCCACCAGCTAGTTGCACACTCTAGCGCATTGTGCAATGTGTGGTAAGGTTAATCTTGGCCTCTATTCAGCCCTCAGCGCTTCGATGGGATTCAGGCGGGATGCGTTCCAAGCTGGATAAAAGCCGAAGAACAGACCAATGCCAACCGAGACCGAAACGGCAAGGATAACTATATCGGCAGTAACTACGGTGCTCATTAACCCCATACTGTCAACAAAATATGAGATTGCCCAGCCCACGACAACTCCGATGATACCTCCAGCTAGGGTAAGGAAAGCCGCTTCAATCAGGAATTGAATCCAGATATCATGCTCTCTGGCTCCTAGCGCCTCGCTGCACGGTCGCTATCTGGCTCTCTGATGCCGAGTCTGATTCAGAACCACAGCTTATAGACAGAGCGCTGACACTACAAAGCGCCAGAGATATCAGTATCGTCTTTAATAACTTCATTGTTATCCACCTACACTTTCGTGTTATCGGGACTGGCAGTGATATAAGGCACTTTTTGTAGACAGTATGGCAGGAAATTATTAAGAAGTTGTTAAGTCAGAGGGTATCCAACAGATTATTCTGGCACGGGGAGAGTAAAGGTAAAGCGGCTGCCCTTTCCCAGTTCACTCTGGGCTTCAATCTTGCCGCCATGGGCTTCCACCAGACGCTTGGCAATGGTAAGTCCTAAACCACTGCCGCCGGTGGCTCTGGCGCGGGACTTATCCACACGGTAGAAGCGCTCAAAGATATTGGGCAGGTCCTCGGCAGGAATACCTTCACCGGTGTCGGTCACGCTTATCTCTACCCAGTTGCCCTGCTGTTTGGCAGCCACCGTAATGGAACCTCCTTTAGCGGTGTGAGCCACTGCATTCTCTAGGAGGTTAAGCAAGACCTGACTAATCCGGTGGGAATCAATGTTCACCGGGGGTAGCTTATCTGGTAGGTCAATGGATACCGATATTTTCTTTGCCGCTGGCTGGCCTCGCACTGCCGTCACTGTTTGGTTGATTAACTCGGCAATATCTTCTGTCTGGCAATTCAGTTTTAGTTCGCCCGCCTCAGCCAGGCTTAGCTCCTGCAGGTCATCAACCAGCCGCGATAGCAAAGTTGCCTCTTCACTAAGGGAGCGAATGGTTTCCGCATCCGGTTTTATCACGCCGTCACGGAGTGCCTCCAGATAACCCTGCACATTGGAAAGAGGGGTTCTGAGTTCGTGGGCAACATCAGCCACCATATTCTGCCGTAGTTTTTCAGCACGCTCAAGGTCACTAGCCATAGAGTTAAAGGTATTGGCTAACTCTCCAAGTTCACCTTTGTCCTTAGTCTTCACCCTTTGAGAAAAATCACCGCGCCCCACGTGCTTGGCGGCAGAAGTAAGGGCTTTAACCGGAGCTAAAATTCGCCTCGACAGGAAAAAGGTGAGCAAAAGAGCAATAATAACCGCAATAAGCCCTCCCCAGAGGAAGAAACGACCCATGGCGTTGTAGAGGATACTCAGTGAAGCAATGTCCACCTCCGACGCTCCCCGACTGATATAAAGTGTACCAATGCCACCTTCCTCCCATGGGGGTGATACAAGCCTGCCCAGTGAATCAGGATGGTACTGCTCTCCCAGAAGTTCTCCCTCAGAATCAGCCACCACCGTTCCACTGCTGTCGGTCAATATAATCTGCCATCCATAAAGGTTTCCCCATTGCTCGACAAAGGGTTGAATGCCATCCCAGTTCCCTTGTAGCTGGTAATAGCGGGAAAGCTCGAATTCTATCCTGCCGGCCTGCATACTCTCAACGCTTTCCTCAAATTGGCTGATTTCACTTCTGGTCGTCTGGTAGATAAAGAAAAATATGGAGCCGATGGTTACCACTATCACCAGAGTGAAAGCCATCAGGAGCCGAAACAGCAAGCTATGTTTCATTTCCCACCTCTGAAAGCTTGTAGCCGGCTCCGTAGACAGTTTTTATGTATCTGGGATGGCTGGGGTCTGGCTCAAGCTTTCGCCGCAGGTTCAGGATATGAACATCAATGGTGCGGTCAAAGCCCTCAAAATCGTAGCCAAGGGCTTTTTCAATAATCTCTGCCCGGCTGAAAACTCTACCTGGTTCTTTCACAAGAACTCCCAGCAGTTTGAATTCAGCGGTGGTAAGATTCAGAGGTCTGCCAGCAAGGGATGCCTCATATTTGGAGAAGTTTACGGTAAGCTCCCCATGCTTAATCTCTGCGGGGCCGCGTTCCCCAGGCAGGCGCCTGAGCACAGCTCGTACTCTGGCTGCCAGTTCCCTGGGGCTGAAGGGCTTGGTCACATAGTCATCTGCCCCTAGGTCCAAACCCTTAAGCTTGTCCTGGTCAGTGGTCTTGGCAGTGAGCATAATAATCGGGACATCGGATTCAGCTCTGAGGGTGTGGCAGACCTCAAGACCATCGATGCCGGGCAGCATCAGGTCCAGAACAATAAGGTCAGGGTGACCCTCTCGAGCCAGGCGCAGGGCTTCAACACCGTCATAAGCTGTTAGAACACGGTAGCCATCCCGGTTCAGGTAGAGCTTGACCAGTTCCACCGTTTTAACATCATCATCAACCACCAGAACCCTTTTACCTGCCATCTCCGATTTCCTTAAGAATTCGTCCTGCTCGTCTTATATTATAATACAAATGTTAAGAAAATGTTAATATAAAAGGAGAGGGGGGACTCCGCCCCTCTCCTGCTCACAATTATCTTGGTATAGAGCCTTTTTGGCTATTCTGCGGTTTGCGGTTCATAACAGCCAGGGAATCCACCACCAGGTCCACCGAAGCCACGGTGCATGCCATGATCGGGAAATCCAGGTGCCAATATGGGAACATCCGGCCTTGACTCTAACCACGCTTTATACTGGTCAGCCTGTTCCTGGGTTATCTTGCCTTGGTCAACGAGGTTCTGCAGATAGTTATTCAGAGCTTCACTCTGCATCTCGCTTTGAGCCTGGGCAAAGGCATCTTGCAGCGCCTGCACGTCAATGGCTGTGCCTGTGTTCTGTTCGTAGATTTCACAGACTTTGTCCAGTAGAGCCTCCTGTTGAGCCTGGGGCTGGCTGGCTTCCCCATTGTCGGCAGCAAGGGCTATCCCGCCTATGCTCCCGACCGTTACTATGGCCGCCAAAACCATTGCAATGATAAACTTCTTACTTCGCCACATATATTTCACCTCCTTTACATTTAGATTTCTACTTAAAATTGTAGCAGCCAAATACTAAAATCCTGTTAAGTCATTGTAACAAGGCAATCAAGCCGACACTAACCATAAGGATACCCAGTGCTAATAACGTATAAAGCAGGATAAACCGTTTAGACATACAATAAGGGTAACAATTAATTATTAAGATCACGTTAAGAATTGAGGGAGATTCTGGAATTTCCCATCAATGATTGGTAGTTAGTTCTCTATTGAATTGAGAATAACAAAAACCACAAGCTGCTATAACGATCATACAGTGGGGGTTGAGTAATAATTGCCCAGAATGTGGAGTTTAGCACACAATTGCTTGTATTGTTCAATCTCGCACACAAGCTTATACAGGAAAAAGCTTCCCTCTTCACGGTTGCAAGCCATATGCCTTACTGCTACAATTACCTTCGATGAGAGTTGGGGGGCTAAATAGTAAGGCTAAAAGCCAGTTCAAAAGTTCTACCTATTGTTACCCCAGCTCCACCAATGGCGAGTAAGCCCCTGTAGCTCAGATGGATAGAGCAGCGGTTTCCTAAA
>Ga0315544_1000506_pt1 | contig 36413 bp, 29 predicted proteins | sample SalMarSW160130MG_2_FD_202543 | JGI IMG/M metagenome (GOLD analysis project Ga0315544, IMG submission 202543) | Salt marsh sediment microbial communities from the Plum Island Ecosystem LTER, Massachusetts, United States - Salt Marsh Sediment SW1601-130 ... | reverse complement strand
CCCAACGGAGCTGCCTGCTGCCTGATTCACCAACAGCTTTTCATCGGAGACACTGACATCATCGACCCACTCAAATCTGTCTGTCAGGGCCTGTTTTAACTGCCGGTCGGATTCATCGGTTAGCACACATTTCGTAATAAAACCGTTTTCATCCATATCAGAGGTCATAAATTTATATTCATTTCTCGGCTTAAAATATGAGGCCTGATATAACTTGGACGGCTTATCGCCGTGCCAGTCGGCAAATCTACACGCAATAGCAGTAGTTGAATTTTTCTCGTCAAATCTCACTCTTCCGTCTTCGGTGAAAAATATTCTGTTTTGGTTCTGTTGTTGCCGGATTGAACAGGTATAGGGCATCGGTTTATATGTATAACCAAGCTTATCCATTATGGTTGGGAAGAAATCACCGGCAGAAATGAACCTTGAGCTTACTTGTATCGGATTTGAGGTATTATCCCTGAATATTACCCACGAAAGATAATGATTCGGAATTGGATGTTCTCCCATATTTCGCCAGTCGCCATGGTCGGAAAAGAACCAAAACACGGCGTTTGGTTCATTGAAATCCCATTGCTGCATCCATTCGAAGATTCTCTTGCCGGCAATCACTTTCTTAGATTTCTCACCAGCTTCATGAAACTGGTCGCATTTGACAAGATATAACGTATCCTCTGCCGGTTTTTCTGATTGCATCAGGCGTATGTGCTGGGCCTCCTGCTCATAGAACTTTGCAGTATCCGGACCATCGCCCAGTATAATCGGGCCTACCGCTTCTTCTTTCCAGAGTTTCCACTCGGCTGTTACGCCGCCTGGCAGCGAAGTGCTCCTTGAAAATGCCGGGTTGTTGGAGAGAAGCCCGGTGAAGTAAGCGTTGTTGTGCAATCTGACGTGCCCGCCGTGGTCGATGACCCTGCTCATAACCATTTCACTTTCCCAGGGCCAGTGAATGTTGTCCGATATCTTATATCTATCGTGCCACCGGTATCCAATTCCGTTTGCCTCGAGGTCGGACGGCATCCTGCCTGTAAGCATCTGGACATAAGTTATCAATGTAAAACAGCCGCCGACTTGGCGCAGCAGAGATAAATTATTTTTCTCGGCTATTCTCCGTATAATGCTCAAAAGCGGCATCGTGTCGAAGAGAACGCAATAAATTTTTATTGGCTGTCTTGCTTTGGTCATTGCTTTACAGACTTTGCCGTCACTTACCCATTCAAACCTGTCAACCAGCGCCTTCTTCAAATCCGGGTCCGGTTCATCGGTCCGCACGCAGTTTCTAACGAAACCATCCTGGTCGATGTCACTTACAATTGATTTATACTCGCTTGTCGGCTTAAAATATGAAACATGTTTTATCCTGGTCGGCCTATCACCGTGCCAATCGGTAAATCTACATGCGATAGCCGTCGTCGAATTAAGCGGGTCGAATCTCTGTCTGCCGTCCTCGGTAAAGTATATCCTGCTCGGGTCCTGGCTATCCTGAATTGACCGTATCTGCGGTATGTGCCCATAGTCATATCCGAACTTATTCATTACAGTTGCAAAGAAATCCCCGGCTGATACAACTTTCGACCGAGCTTCAATTGCATCGGCTGTATTATCTTTGAACATTACCCACGACAGATAATGATGCGGACTTGGATGTTCCGTCATATTTCGCCAGTCGCCGTGGTCGGAGAAGAACCAGAAAACAGCATTTGGCTCGTTAAAGTCCCACTGTTCCAACAACTGAATCACTCTATCCTCTGCAATGCTTTTGGGCGAACCTTTCAGGGTAGCAACGTGGAATTGGTCATATTTGATAAAATAGAATGTATTCTTTTGGGTTCTTTCAGATTGTATTTGGTGTATATTCTGGAATTCGTTCAAATAAAACCGTTCTGAATTTTCATCGCCGCCAAGTATTACTTGAGCAATCGTCTCATTTCCCCATGTCTTTTTTTCTTCCGCCTCCAAACCACCGGGGAATGAGGTAGTCCTCTCAAACGCCGGATTATTCGACAAAATAGACGAGAAAAAATGGCCGTTATGCAGTTTGACCCTCCAGCCGTATTCAAGGAGTCTGTTCAAGATGAGCTCTTTCTCCCAGGGCCAGTGGACGTCACTTTCATCTCCGTTTCTATAGCATTGATGTCTGTCATATCCGATGCCGTTTTTTTCAAGGTCGGAAGGAAGTTTGCCCGTAAGCATCTCCGCACATAAAGTCGTAGTAAAGCACCCTCCCACCTGGCGAAGCAGCTCCATACCATTCCTTTGAGCCAGCTCGACTACGCTCCTTAATAACGGCATAGTATCGAACAGCACACAATAGATTTTTACCGGTTTATTCCCACCTTTTCCGGAAATCGTTTTCTCCGCCAAATCCACAGAGCCGGGAATATAAGACCTGTCACCATCCGGTTCTGCAATATGCAACGATTTCTTTTGTCCAATCAGATAATGATTGCCAGGCAGATGTGCAATCGGGTATTGCGTCCATACAACATCTGTTTTACTTCCTGCTAAGTTGGAAAAATAGCTTGAGTTGTCCACCTCGCCAAACTTATCCTGATAAGCAATCAAATAATAGTCTGCTCCCGAAACCAGGTTAAATACATTATTCCTGACTTCTATAGGCGTTTCACTTATCGACCAGGCCGCAATAAAGACACGGCCTGTGGCTTTGTAATTTAGCTGCTCAGATAGTTTGCTCATATCAGAAAGTAAAACTATGCCCGTTGGGACATCAGATATATCGTTGTAGCTGATGTAAGGACCGAAACCTATGCAGCTAAGAAAGTATTCCTGTAGTGCAGTAAATTCCGGCAGGTCGTAAATAATATAGCGTCCTTTAAAACCCAGCTGATAAGCCAGTCTGCACATACTTCCATAGCCGCCTCCAAATTCAACAATCTCAGGCAGCTGTTCTATCCCACACCGGCTTTTTTGCTCTAACTGGGCAAGAGTATATGCATGGTGTATAAGATTGCCGCTGCTTTCAGGATATGCCTTATATCGCTTTGGATTGCCTACGGGTGACTCTCGAAGGGCCTTTTGCCATCTGCTCCAATCGGGCAGACTCTGCAGAAAACGCAGCTCCTCAATATTGGCCTCGTGGAACATCGTTGCAGTAATAACTTTCCAGTTGAGAAAATTATTTAAATCACCGTTTAATATCATTTCTCGAATATTGTTTTTATATTGAAGCCACTGTGTTTCGGCCTGCGAATTACTATCAGTAATGGCTGGTGAAATTTGCCTTATTCTTTTACTAAGCAGCTGAGTATGCTGCTGAGGCCCGGTCTTACAGACTTGCTGCAAACCGGCAAAAAGTCTGCTTATCAGGTCGTCCCGCGGATGTGCCCGAATAATTTCATTTTTAATTTCTTCGGCGACTTTAATATTGCCCTGAGCATATTCGGAGCGGGCAAGATAAAATTTGATTCGCCAGTGGTCAAGCCCAAGATTAATAGCCCGTTTATATTCATCCGATGCCTGCCGGTATTGCCCTTGTGCCTCCAGAGACAATCCGCTCCAAAACACATACAACGGCTCGGCATAAAAAGCCCGTCTTGTTGCGACCAAATCGGCAAGTTTTTCCTGCTCAAGTTTCTGCAATTTTTCTTCCGCATGCAGTATTTCCCGGATAGTTCTGCTGCTGCAACCCCCATAATCCGCGGCGCTTATCAAACACAACTTAAAAATATCGGTATATCTGCTGGGATGAGCAATCGCGGTCATCGTGTTTCTATCGAAGTTTTCAGTAACTTTTTTCTTGCAAACGTTAAAAAGAACACTGTAAGGATTAAACTTTATTTTGAATCCTGCCTGCTGAACTCTACGGCACCATTCAACATCTTCACCCTCACAATGGAAGAGGTCCTCATCCAAGTTGTATTTCAGCAACAATGTTTTTATCGCAATAATCTGCGCACCGTCGATCCACATTGTGGGGTCCCAATCATTGTGGTCTAAATTACAGCCCAGGTATTTACCGTTTATCGCAGTCGCAACCATCGCATCGCTGTGTTCTTCTCTGCCGTCAGGTGAAAATGTCCCGCAATACTGGACTGCCCAGTCATCGCCGAACTTTTTCATTCCCTCGTACCAACCGGCGGCCAACCTGATGCGGTCGTGGAAAATACAGACGTTCTCATAAGCAGCATTTGCTATGACGATATTCTTTTTCTTAGTCAACCATCCCTTGTCATCGTTTTCATTAAACTCGATGTATCTCACAAGATATTTGGATGAATTGGCGTATGTCCCGCAAACGATAATCTCATATTTCGGTATTTTCTGGACTATAATACTTTCGATAAGTTCATTCACCCACTCATCGCGTTTGCCGTTTGTTATTATTCCAAACGTCCATCCGCCGGACTCATCAGAGACACCGGTATCGCCAATCCACTCAAGTCTGTCAATCTGGGCCTGTTTCAACTGCAGGTCGGACTCACCAGTCTGCACATGTTTCGTAACAAAACCGTTTTCATCCATATCAGCAGTCATAAATTTGTATTCATTTTTCAGCTTGGAATATGAAACTTGATTTAACTTATATGGTTTACCGCCGTGCCCAATTCCTAAAGAGAGTATCTGCTGTGCAAAAGTTTTATAGACATCCTGATGGTAATGGTACGGAAAATCTTTCAACTCTTCATAAGTACATTCTTCGGGCTCGTGAACGATATTGTCCGCGATGCTTAAAGAATACAGGTTTTCAAACTCGCCGCTTATAAGTTCGACGGCCTGTTTAATAGCAGCTGCCCGTTCCTTAAATTTCTTTCGTCGGTCCAGCGTTGTCGGGAAATGAAGAAATACGACAGGGACATCCGGATATACAGTTCGCAGTCTAGAAAAAAAAGTGCGATACAACGATTCCAGGCCATCCAGCTTTAACAAATCCCAACATTCAAATGATTGCTCAAAGCTGCTGCTATGGTCAATATCAGAGTAGTTAGCCAAAAAATGCCATTTTTCCTTTCGATGCACAAACAACTGGTCGGTTAACTCCGAAAAGGAATCCATAAAAATGACATTCGGCCGCTGATATTGAAAAAAATCATGTTGCTGCTGCTCAATAAAAGTCAGAATATCCTTTCGGAGCAAATGTTGTTCGATAATCTGTACTTCCGGTTTGACTTCTGGTCTCTCTGCTAGGTCGAGCAGATAGTCCACGCGGGATTTTTGGTGATTCTGAGCAGAACTTTCCCATCCCAACTGCCGCAATACGTAGTTGCCAAGACAGGCGCAGCGGGAAAGTATACGGAAATCCTGAGGGACACGAGCCCCAGGCGAATAGATTTTCTGTGTTGGTAACGGCATATCGTTGTTTTCTACCACGTATTTCTATTGCCCATCACAGTTATACTTATCCTGCAATATTGGAATTACGATAAAATCTTTTCGGTAAACGGTCGAACGGCTTTTTCTGATACAGGCAATTCCTCGAACTTTTCCAAATCCGACGGAATTCCTAATCCATACATTCCATCTGTCTCCCGGCCAACGTTGTAATAAATAATTTCCATTCCATCTGCAATCATCTCATTATAAGCCGGGGCAACATAAAACTCGTTATTCACCCTCAAATTTTTAGCAATCATCCTTTCCGCTGCACGGACAAAATCATCGCCGCGACGATAATTGTAAACCCCAACAGTGGCTTCATTAGAGACAACTTGCTTTTCAACGACGGCATGAATTTCTCCTGCTTCATCAAAACAAAGATACGACCATTTAGGGTCATCCGCCCACATAGTCATAATAAGTCCATCAGCGCCGGAAATCTCCATAACTTCCAAATACCGGTTAATATCAATGTCAACCCATTGGTCGCTATTAGCAATCATCAGGGGCGTATCGTTGTCAATATAATGCTTTGCCAACAACACGGTGCAGGCAGCGCCTTCGGTTACTTCGTTTGTTAAAACAATTCTGCAATCTGGCGCCCACGCTTCGAGCTTTTGACCAATATGATATTTTTGCACATCCTCGCTCGAACAGACGAAAATGAACTTGTGCTCCTGCAAAGGGTGCAAATTATCAATAACAAGCCGAACCATAGGGATGCCCCTGACCGGAATCAAAGGTTTTGGCAGGGTATATCCGGCGTCCAAAAAACGACTGCCCCTGCCGGCCATAGGTATAACGATATTCAGCATACTATTGACCACTCTCGTATTTGTCGTTATTGGCGCCCGGGATTTTAACAACAACGTTAATAGCATCTTCCAGCGCTTTGAAATCCGTGGCTTCGCCCGGCTCCATCACGATAATGTCGCCTTTTTTGCAGACAATGCCGTTCATTTCAACGGCACCACATATCACCACTGATATTTCGGTAGCAATTTTGTGATAATGCATTTGCTCGCTGTCGCCTGCCTTGTAACTTTTAACTGCAACTTCCACATCGGTGGTTTTGTAAAGAGACGGCTCAAAATTGCCTACGAACCAACCATTCACCATATCTTTCAGTTTGGCCTCTTTCACAATTATTCCCCGGCAATATCCGGACGAGTTACGTCTTTCACAAAGATTATAACCTTATGCTCTGTTCGTAATCTTTTATTTTTTGAGGCATATAGAATGTATGATAGTTTTTATTGGAAATTACGTATGTCTCAAGGTTCATATTCTCCAACACCATTTCGTTCAGGGTCGGGGCAATGTAAAACACGCCATCGATGCCGGCATTTTTCTTTATGCTCTCCATAGCAGCACTGACGAAATAACGCCCCTTTTTGAAGTAGTAGAAGCCAGCTATTGCAAGCTTGCTAAGGGGTTTCTTTTCAGCAGACTCGACAATTTTGCCGGCGCCATCCAGTCTGACGTAAGACCAGCGGGGATGGATGGTCTCAAAACATATCACAGCCGCATCCAAATTTCTGGACTCGAAGTGATTCAGAATGTGATTAAGGTCCTCCTCAATAATCTGGTCACTGTTTGATATCACCAGCGGCTCATCATTATCAATATATTCTATTGCCATAAGCGCACTGCACGCCGCTCCTGCCGTATCAGAGCGTAAACGCACGATTTCGCAGTTCCCATCGGCTACCAGCTTCAGAACATTGTCCAGATGATATTTCAAACAGTCTTCCATCCTGACCACAAAGATAAACTTTTTCTCTCTGCCGATAGTATTGAGGTTTTCGACCGCCAATTGAACCATCGACTTGCCGCCAATTTCAATGAGAGGTTTTGCGAACGGATATTCAGGCGAGTCAAAAAACGTTGACTTCGCTCCTATGGGCATTAAGATATTCAACATTAGTCTCATCCTCTATCTCTCGAATCCGGCTTATGATATTCAGGTAATTAACATCCTCGACGTCGTTGACCTGCAACAGATGTGCTCCGCTGGATAGAGCCGCCTTGATACCTTTTTCGTTATCTTCCACTATCAGGCACTCGCCGGGCTCCAGGCCAAGCCGTTCAATCGCCGCAATGTATATCTCGGGGCTGGGCTTCGGCTCCGAAATATCCTGATTCGAAAGATAAAAATCAAGATACTGAATAAGGTTGGCCTTGGTCACCATTGTCTCAACGCTTTTCCTTATTGAGTTGGAACAGACAACCAGCCGATATCCCTCACTGTGCAATTTGCTCAAAGCATATTCATGATAGAACACCGGCCTGCACCGCGTATAGGCCAACTCCATAGTGTACTGCTGCTTCAGGTCATTAATAAAACTATGAAGCCGGCTCGGAAGCCCCATCTCCAGCGACAGCATCTCCAGCTTTTTCTGCGTCGGCAGTCCATCGTATGTAACCAAATGGTCATATCTGCTTATCTCCATACCAAATGGCTTCAAAGCCCTGTTCAACGCCTCATAATGCCACTCTTTTGCGTCAATCAGGACACCATCCATATCGAATATCACCGCTTTTATCTTACGCATCGAAAAATTCCTTTGCTTTCTCAGGCCGGTCCGTGCAAATCATCAGTTTCTCATTATTTAGTTTTTCATCAATCGCTCTGTAATGGCTCCATTCCGATTGATTTTCCCTGCCATGAATTTCCGGCGAAACGATACACACCTTTTTACCCGTGTTTATGTGCCCTGCTATAACAGACTCATCAGACCAGTGCTTATGAAACTCGTCCAGCCATACTCCATCTGCCTGCTCATAAAAACTCGGCTGACATTCATACTCACTCTGCCTTGTAAAGACCTTAAAGCCCTGCTGTAAATAACCCAGCCCGTCTGGAACGGACATATCAAAAACAAAATAGTTCTCTACTCCATATTTCTCGAGCAGGGCCTTGAGTCTATGCTGCAATCCATCGGCCTTAATGTTAAGAGCCAGAGGCAACCCCCTGCCAAATCCACAATACAGCTCAAAAAAACTTCCGGCGCTTATACAGTCCCGATTCGCAATATTATGACTGATTACAAGCTCATCCCTATAGTCCCTGATGTCGGTCTCGGTCCCGAAACCCATAGCAAAAGACCGTTCAAACGCAACCATCTGATTTTTTTCGGCAATATCTTTCCAGTATCCTCTATGAGATATTACTACCATTCGATTTATGTTCCCGATTTAAGCTTAGTTATTCAACCTCGTTGTCCAGCTCTCGTTTAATCGGAGCTAAATATTGCCTCGATAAGCCGCTATGGTTTTTTTGCCCCTGCGAATCCGACTTAGCTGTTCGCCCGTTTCGGTTTTCTGATCCGACAGGGCCAAAGATAACTGCTCGTATAGTTTTTTCAATTTCTCCCGTTGACTTTCAAAGTCGGCTCTCTCGAGAATTCCGCTCTGGACACATTTTCCCACGAGAGAATTCGTTTGTTTGCTTAAGGCCTCGATGCCGTCGATATCGCCGTGCTGAACCATCTCTATCTGCTCTTCCAAAAGACTTTGCAGCCCATCTAAAAGTCGTATCTGTTTATCCGCGACAACATCAGCTTTATTAATACTCATTAGATTTGTGCTCCTGCCTGCCTTTCTTGGGCCAGATTGTGCTCGGCTTCCTCCAGCAGATTTATCGCATCTTTGTTGTCAGGGTCTAAAGCCAGAAGGTCCACAAGGAGCTTTTTGGCCTGCTCAAATCTGCCGTCCTTCATATACAATGCTGCCAGCGGAAACATAACGGAAGTATCACCCGGGTGCATATTCAAATACACTTCCAGATAGTAAATAACCTTCGCAAAAGTCCCCATCCGGCAGGATGCCTGAAATAAACCAAGAAGAGCTATCAAATTATCACTATCCAGCTCAAGAGATTTAAGATACATTTTAAAGGCCTGCTCGTAATCGGCCCTCTGCTGAGCAACCATAGCCAGTCCGGCATAGGCCTTGGCACAATTGTTGTCCAGCCGACAAGCAACCCTGAAAGCTACTTCAGCATCGTCCAGAAGATTTCTCTGCAAGGCCACCACTCCAAGACCGACATAAGGTCCAGATTCATCAGGTGCTAATGTGGCTGCTTTTTCGTAGCTTTGTTGTGCCTGTGCGTAATTGCCGACGGAGCAGTAGCAATCACCAAGCTCCTGCAAAACTTCATAGTGCTGATTTACGTCATCCTGCTGATATTTCGCATTTCGGGACTTATCATAAGATTGCATTTCCTGGTCAATGCCGTTTTCTGTTATATCCATAGCAATTCTTTTCCTTCGAGTATTTGTTCTGCCTGCTCGAGCAAGCCGATTGCCGGCTCAAAATTTTTCTTTGCTTGCCTGATTTTTGCTTCCAGTAAAAGTGTGTCCACCACCGGTCGTTGCCGGTTGAGTTCACGGCATAACTGCTCTGCTCTATTCAGGTCGCCGGCATTAAAAAAAGCCCTTGCCGCCAGTGTCTTCATCCACAGTTGGTTTTGGTAATGCCCGGCGATATATTCAAACATACGAGATGCTTTCGCCAATTCGCCATTTTTCTCCGCCAACCTGGTCTGTTCGAGTAACTGGTCAAGCTGGAAAGGAATTTCGTCAGCAAGCACACGCCTTATTGAAATACCGGATGCTCTCAGAGACTGCTGGACTGTCTGAGATGAAAAATCTCTTCGTGCGCTCTTAAGAACATCTTTTTCTATTACCACCGCCCACAGGTTGTCTGTTGAACCTTCCAGCTCAAGTCCTTCCCGGCCGGACGAACTGTTAATTAAAGCATAAAGGGAATCTTCCAACCAAAACTGTCTTATTGGAAATCCGCTCGGTACTATAGCAACGTATTCTCCGTCACACCGAGCAAGTGTCTTATCTATCCGCCGGGCCTGGGGTTTGATTGATTCTACCGGCACGTTGATAATATTCGGAATATCTATACCCAAACGCCCATAATCAACCTGCGGCAGAGGCAGGTAAATCTCATACGGATAAAAGGTGTGCTGCCGGATAGAATTAAGAGCTCGCTTTGCCTGTTCATCCATCTGCTCTGCAACAAAAATTATAGATAAATCCCTGATTTTTGACCAGGGTTTGGGCGGCCTTGTGGTTCGTATAGTCTGGACATTCTTAAGATACCCGCCTATATCTTTACGCCTCTGAACCGATATTCTGTCGCATTCGTCAACCGGATTGTAATATTCGCCCGTGATTTCAGTTACATGCTGAAAATCCGAGAAAAAAGCCAGCCGGCGTGTTATATCCCAATCCACCAAAACCCTAAGCTCCTCATTATAAGGCCCGGTTTTTTCGAGCAACGTTCTGTCGTGCATAATCGATACATGCAAAACGTGGTTAAAATACAACATTAAAAAGCGGTCAAAGTCCCTGCTAACCTCTACAACCTTGCTGAGAACCTGCCGACTGCCGTCAGGCATAACCTTGCAACTAACTTTGTACAAGTCACTATATGCGACCCGGCAATTGGTTTGGTTTTCAAGAATATCAACCAGAGTCTCGATATGATTGGGATAATATAAATCATCATCGTCAAGATAGGCGATATATTTACCTTCAGCTCTGCTTAGAGCCTGGTTGAGACAGAAGGCCTTTCCACGATTTTCCTTACCATTGATGTATATCAGCCGAGTGTCGTTAAACGAATCAATTATATCTCTTACATCCTCACCCCCATCATTGACAACAATGACCTGCAAATTCGTGTAGCTTTGCTGTCCGATACTGGTCAGTGCTTCAGTTAAATATCGGGGCCGGTTAAAAGTTGAGATAAGCACACTGACAACCGGTCCAACCTTTTTCTGATAGTTATCTGTCATTGGAGGACTATCAAAGTCAGCTTTCAATTAACATTTTACTCGAATCTATTTCGGCTTCGAACTGGGAGAAAAGGTCGTTTGTTCTTTTCAACTGACTTTTCAGCGAGTAATTTTCTTCGACAAATCTTCGATATCTTTCCGGCTCATAAACATCGGAGAGAATTTGCCGACAAAACTCTTCGGAAATATTGAACAGAAATTCTGAAGGGAATATCTGGTCAGCCCCGGGGAAATTATGAACCACCGGTTTCAGGCCGCAGGCCATCCCTTCCAAGACTCCCATACCCTGGCTTTCCCCGATGCTGCCGGAAATAACATAGTGTTTATCCTGCAACCAGGAATTTAAATCCTGCTGCCAGCCGTCAAAGAACACCACATCTGTAAGCTCAAGCACCTGCACCATATATCTGATATACTGCTCGAGCATTTTGTCCTGGAAAGCTCCTGCAAAAAACAGCCTGTAGCCCGGGTCGATATAGTGCAGCTTTTGCATACACTGCAAAAGGAACGTAGGATTCTTTCTCATATTCAAATAACCAACACAGGCAAGATTTTTACCGCGCTGTTTGCCAAAAAACTTAAACCTATCAAAGTTAACGCCATTGGGAATCGTAACAATCCTTGTGCGATTTTCGACATCGGGCACCTGCTCAAGCAGAGCATCTCTGACAAACGAATTTCCAACCGTTATGAGCATATCAATATTTTCCCATTGGACCTGGCTTGGCCAGTCATTGTAAGCCTCGAAACGGTGAAGTCTGACAATATTTTTGCAGACCTTCGGCAGCTTCGAAACCATTACCGCAAGATCCGTGCACCACTCAAACCAGGAAATGTCGCTCCATTTCATTAATTCATATATCTGCTCGACACCCTGGCTCTCACACAAACGTGTCTCATACCGACATTTGGTGAATTCGTAAATGTCTGTCAGGAACTTTAAATCACCGGTCAGTCCGCAGAAGAAGGCTATCTTGGGCCTTTTGCTGCGAATCAAATCTATCATAGGTTTCAGAACCTCCTGCTCAGGGGAGATTTGAAGCGAGCGAAACAGAGTTTCGATCGCGCCGGCATTGTTGCCCTGGTCCAAGAATACGTTGGCAGTTCTGTTAAGCACATCGGCGTTCAATATCTCCAAGCTCTGCATCTGGTCGAAAAGCGGCGCAACTTCATCCGCTCTGCCAACGGACAAATGCGCTTCGACCAAATTCCAGATTATTTCAGCAGAACTGCCCTGAATATTTTTCGCTTTAACAAAAAACTCGATGGCCTCATCCGAACGCCCAAGGCAGTAGAGGATTGCTCCGACATCGTTCAGCGCCTGAGCATCATCAGGCGCAGTGCGAAGATATTCCTGAATGCAGGTCAGCGCCTGCTGATACTGGCCCGCCTCGGCTAACTTGAGAGCCCTCTGATAATTATTGAAATCATTTTCCATTATTACCCTTTAGCTTATTTGTAATTCCTAAACCGGCGACCTGATAGACACAGGCCAAAAAAGATAGGTGCAAATCTCGTGCCGTTTGACTATGCCAATATATACCTGCGATTTCGCAGTGTTGGCCCGAAAATTCGTATAAAAATCAAACATTTATGTCGCTCAAATAGCCATTTTCCCACAACTTTAGATATCCTCGCCAAACAGTTAATCGATGAAATCCAGCAGTGACATTGACAAAAGTCTTGCAGCCATCGATAACGACATCTGGTATAGAACCTCATAACGCGACAGGTCTATGGCAACCTGGGTAATGTCCGCTTGCTGCAGACGAGTTACTTCATCTTCTGCGTTATATTTCAGGTTCGTAAGTGTATCCTGAAGGTTATACAGGAAGTTGACTTTTGCCCCGAGACAGCTCTGATTTCCAGCCAAAAGATTCATTGCTTCATCCAGCGAGTCTAACGAGCTTAACAGCAGCTCCTGCAGCTGTTCATTTGAAAGCTCTTTCTCATTTTCCAATATGTCCCGGATTGTTATAAGAGCGTTGAATATATCGTAAGTCCCCGGCACACGCACAAGCGCGACCCCCGTATCGCTCAATTCCGTAGTATCAACATACAGCACTTTTCCGGTTCTTGAATCCGTTACAGCCAGATTTGTATCCCCATCATCCGGGACAGGAACATAGCTCGCTCCGTCATCGATGGATAATTTATAATTAGAGCCCTCGCGTATTACTGTCAGCCAAACATCGCCCGTTACGTTCGATGTTCCAGTGCCGGCCTTGGCACCGGTGTCACCCAGAAAAACAGGAGTACTTCTATCATCGGAACAAAAAATGCTGTCACCTGCATAAAAAGCACAGACCTGAACATTAGATGCTACTTCTATATTTCTTCCATCAGAACTTCCCTGATAAGTTACACTCGTGATTTCCCCATCAGTCCGCTCCACAACATAAGGAGCCGACGACGTATTACTTCCTCCAAATAGATACTGGTCCGTATTCTCGGTGTTAGCCAAAAGAACTATTTGCTCAAGAGCATCGTTGATTATCCCTGCGACTCGCTGTCGCCCAGCCTCGTCATAGACTCCACTGGCAATTTGAGTCAGTTGCGTTTTGGTCTCCGACAGGACTGACAGCATATCCCCAAAAATCGTGGATGAAAACTCGAGAGTTGTCATAACGCTCGATAAGTTGTCCAGATAATTATCCAAAGAGCTTTGCTGAGCGTTAAACCCCAAGACCTGATATGCAGATGAAGGTTCGTCAGATACCCTGTTTATACGAGAACCAGTGGATGCCTGTTCCTGCAAGCGAGCCAAGGCCTCAGTGTGCAAATGCAATGCATAATTGACATTATTATAAATGTTATTCAGCGACCCACTCATTACAATCCCACAAATAAATATCAACTGTATGGCTGTTTATACTACTTCCATAATAGTCAAAATCATTGATTGAATGGTATTCAAATACTTAGCCATAGCCTGAAACATCTGCTCAAAAATCAATATCTGCGCGGCTTCATCATTTATATCGACGCCGCTTATCTCACTTTGCTGGCTGGAAAGGTTATGAACTATCTCTTCAATATTGTTCTGTTGGATTTGCTTAATATAAAGCTGTTGACCGATATCCGTAACCAATCGGCGATAAAACTGTCCCGGCGTCATTTCGCCCAGGCCGCTTACGGCTTCGTCTTTCAATTCTGCCAATCGCAAGGCATTGTTGTTGTCCGTCATATCCGGCCCCAGAGAAGTTGCTATTCGACCAGGATTAGCAGATATATCGGAACAAACCGCCATATTCGCAGCGCTACTGCCGGAGAAAAAAGTGTTAATTCCGACTGCCGCCAGCACGCCTGAAGTATCACTGTTGGCAAAAGCGGCGACTTCAAAACTATCGTCATCGTCGGCACTCAAATCACCGACACCCAAAGCTATTTTAATTCCGTTGCCTACGTCAAGTTTATCTCCCGCTGCATAACCTGCACCGATATTCAAATTTGCGATAACCTCATCGTTTTCATTTGTTACCTCAAGCCGCAAATCGTCGACTCCTACCGTGCCGTTACCTATAACAGTGAAGGTGAAAGTTTGATTTTCAGTTCCCGTGTAAATACCTGAAACAGACACGTCTGGCGGTGAGGGGTCAGTAAAATTACTCCAAGTCGGCTCAGGTAAAACACAGGGAAGAAAGTCAAATTGATAACCTGCATCGGCCCATATACTCATGCGTAAAGCGGAAACTGTCGCGTTCAAACCGTCTCTCGCTGAAATCTCGGCAGCAATTGTAGTTAGGGAATCTGTTGACACATCAACATCAATTTCGTGCCGAGTTATCTGGCCTGTGCTTGTATCGGTGACCCTTATATATATTGTTCCATCGGTTACAGATGTGTCGAAATCTGCCAAATCCTCGCTTTCCATGCGCCAGCCGCTCAACTGCGTAAATGAGCCGGCAGAACCCACCCCCTGAACATGATATTGATTCACCTGTTGAATAATTGCGTTTGCCAGACTATCAAGGTCGTTGTGAATCTCCGATAAAATGCTGTTTTTTAACGCCAATAAACCCCCAAGCAGGCCACCTTGAACATCATTATCATAATTACGCGCGCCGGCAATCGAGATCCCCAGTGTGTCCTGCTCTCTCAATCCTACTTCCAGTTCGGTCGCTCTGGCACCAACTACTCCCGGCAATCCGGCCAAGCTGACATCAACAACTCCGTACTCCCCCTCCTGAGTCTCTACATTAATTAATTCCGACAGCTCATTTATGAGCTGGTCCCTCCGGTCGCGCAAATTATTGGCTACTCCACCAACTACTTCTATCCTTTCTATATTGTTGTTAAGAGCCGCAATCTGATTCAATACCGTATTAATTTGTTCGATGGCGTTATCAGCCTCCAAGCCAATCTGTGTCTCCATTGTGGTAATTAACTCACTTAATGTTCTGAATTGATTGGTCAGGGTCTCAGCGGCGCTTACAACCTGATTTTGCCAGATGCCTTCCGCGGGATGAGCTGCCAGGTCCTGCAATGCATTAAAGAATTCATCGATGGCTACACTCAGGCCGCTACCGGAAGAAAGCTCTCCAAACGCAGTTTCAATTGTGCTTAGCGTCATGGTCTCACGTGATACCTGGCTTAACGTTGACTGCTGCCTGAGAATCTCCTGCTCCAAAAGAGAGTCGATTATTCTTGTAACGTTGGCAATATCTACGCCTCCTCCAATAAGCACAGAACCCTGCTGTGAAGAGTATGCAGGAGTTAGCTCTATTCGTTGGCGGTGGTAGCCCTCAGTGGCTGCATTAGCGATATTATTGCCAATTATATCAAGCGCTCTCTGAGCAGCATCAAGGCCGCTAAGCCCTATGGAATAACCTTCCATTTTTAATCCTTTTGTTTTACACCGACTGAATCAATCCAAAGCCAAACTGGTCAAGCTTCAAAATCGTAAATTAACAAAAGCCGTCTCGCCCTGCTGCTTAGCCGCACCACTATTGGTGTATGTAACCGTTTTAGACTTACCAAGTCCTAAAATACTCTTTAAGAGCAAACTGTTGAATCTGGCACACTCTGACAAAAGCAAGGCGGTACTTATATGCTCTTTTTTGAGTTCCTTAACCAATTCCTTAAGCTTTGTCTTCCTAATGATGACCTGATTTCTCTCTCCTTCCGGCAGATGGGCTTCGAGATTAGACAGCGTCATCTGCTCAAAGTCACAATCAAAAATATCTGCCAAATCTTTTCGTATCGACCAACGTTTTAACTGGTGTTCTTTATAACTGTTCGTTTCAGACTGAATGCGCTCGAGCAATTTACTTAAAGCAGCATCGTCGCGTTTAATAACCAATCCGCGAAGCTCATTCAAATAAGACACATCTTGCTGCATATGCTCGATGTCTTTATCAAGAACCGCCAGCAGCTCATCAACTTTATCCTTTATTTCGGCCTCTGCTATCTTCATACGCTTTTATCCAGTAATCCCGCTTTTTGAGTTATCTGCTCAGAACTTTCCAAATATTGGTATATGTCCTTCCACAGTCCGAAGCCGCCTTTGTTTGCAAGCTCTTGTGCCAGGTAAAACCAAAAGATTCCCTGAATCTGTCTGCAAGGCCCATCCTGCTCAAATCCCCAGTCGCCGATAGTATTCTTCATCTCGTTCAACAAATTGTTTATCAAAAGCGATTCAAAATCCTTAGATACTTGCTCTTTCTTCTCTTCCGAAGCGCTATCAATATTGCTCAGCTGTCGCAGCTGTATCGGTGCGGTGGTTGTCTCAGCCAGCATTAATTCAGGACTATCCATAAAATCAGTTTTTTACATTATCACCAATTTGGCCTGGAGGGCACCGGCCTTTTTTAAGGCGTTAAATATTGCTATCATATCTCTCGGTGTTGCTCCTATTGCATTCAGGGTTTTGGCCAGATCGGAAATAGTAACTGACCTGGTTACAGGAATCAGATATCCTTCCTTTTCTTCGACACCAATTATCGTATCCGGGACTTTTTCTGTTGTGCCGGAATCAGAGAAAGGAGCAATTGGCTGGGAAACGATTTCGGTTTCTTTAATCTTTACTACGAGACTTCCCTGAGAAATCGCCACCGCTGATATACCAACATTCTCACCAACTACAATGGTTCCGGTGCGTTCATTAACAACAACTACCGCAGGGACATCAATTCTGACCTGCTGCCGGGTAATATCATCGATAAATCCAACTATGCCTGTTTCGTTAATTTCATCAGGGATTTTGACCTTAACGGTTCCGGCATCGACAACAAAGGCACGGTCCGGATACACTTGGTTAATGGCCTCGCATATTCGCTGAGCAGTTGAAAAATCACTGTTTCTGATGTTAAATGTGATAATTCCTTCTCCACCGACATACTCAACAAATGTGGCTATTTCCTCTCTTTCGACAATAGCACCATCAGGAATCCGTCCGACTGTCTGGTGGTTTTTAGTTATCGAGGCCTTACTGCCTGTAGCTGCCCAGCCCCCAATCGATACACCACCCTGGGCCACTGCATATACCTGACCATCAAGACCTTCCAAAGGCGTCGGCAGAAGCATTCCGCCCTGAAGACTCTTTGCATCTCCTATAGTGGAAACATCAACATCAATTCGTGAACCCTGGCGGTTGAAAGGCCCCAATTCCGTAGTAACCATAACCACCGCAATATTGCCGCCGGATAAATCCGATGGAGTGAGAACTATGCCGGAATCGCGAAGTATGCTCGTCAGCATCTGCCGCGATAAGATTGTACTATCCCCCGTGCTGGAAAGGCCGATTACCAAACCTACTCCCTGAATCGGGTTACTGCGAACTCCCTGAATATCCACAATATCTTTAATTCGCTCGCCATAAACAGCATTAACAAAAACCGCAAAGGTCGTCAGCAGAAAAATAACAAATACTTTTACGCTCTTTTTTAAGTTCATAAGCCGTTACCTTCAAAAAACCGTGAGTAACCCAATCGCTTAAAATGGGCAGAAGAGGTCAAATATCCTGCCCAGCCAATTCGGCCTGTTATACGGTGCAGCGATACCCGAATTTTTTGTTACGATGTGAAAGTCCGCGAGCTGTTCGCTCTTGATCGTATTATCAGATCCAATATCACTTGGCCGAACTATTCCGCTTATCTCGATTACCTGGATGTCACCTGCGATGTTACGGTTGCGCATCCCCATAACAACAAGGTTGCCGTTAGGCAGCACATCTATGACAACAACAGTAATCCGGTCAACAAAGCTGCGTTCGTCTTTAAAATCAGCCTTGCTTTTCAACTCATTCGTCGATTCGGCTGACATGGTAAAACCCGGTATCCTGGGCAGAATGTTATAATTTGGCGTTCCGATACCCAGTTCACCATTAAAAGAGGTTGATTTGTCAATCTCTTTTTTCAGGTCTCTTTTTGCTTTGTTGTCAACTTTGCTGTCCTCGCTGATTAAGACGGTTAGAATATCACCTATATGGCGCGCTACATCGTCGGCATACACATCCCTCATATTTTTATCTCTTTTGGCCCAGATAGAACCTGCTTTCGAACAATTGGTCGCACATAAAATTAAAAGCATTAAGACGAATATTAAGATTACTTTATTAGCCACTATCTATCCTTTCAGAATACAGGCACCACAGTTCCATCTTCATTAACTCTGGCCAAAATTATGCGCTGTGAGTCAGTATTTCGCACTTTTATATATTCGCCAGCCCTGCCATCCTGTATTGCCTTTCCAATTGCCGTTACCAACAGGCCTGCACTTTCAATGCGAATCATAATATTCTGATTTCGCTTGATAATAACTTCAGGTTTCGCCTGGGACACCATATGTGGACGAAGTACAGTATTCGCCGGCAGCCGGCATGCAGCAACAAGACCATACGGAGACCTCCACGCATCGTCCTGGGGATAATCCGAAACAGTGTTTTTTATCTCAGTATTTTCAGGGCTGATAACCACACCTGCCGGAATATTAACCAATGTGACTGCCTCACGACAGTTGAATTTTAAGCGAAACGTTATTTCGCTCACTCCTATTTGTTTGTCGCCTTGAAATACAACAATCTGAACTTTAGCCAGATTTGCCGAACTGCTCTTGGCCAAACGTGGGATAAATTTCATATCTCCGCCCTGTTTGGGTATGATGAAATCCTTCGATGTCTGTATAGGTTCTATTTGACAGACAGTATCGGCAGGTAAGCTCTTTTTTAAAAATTCACCTGCCAGCTCAACAAACTCACCGCCCGTAATAACCTGCTCTTGCCGTTTTACCGTTATCTCTTCCGCACCACTGAATTTCACTTTCGATGCCGGAATCCCGCTGCAAGTCAATCTACTTAGGACTATGGACCTGTCAATAACAACCTTCTGTCCCGGCATCGAAATTCGCCCTAAAGAAATTTCTCCTGCTTCAGCCACAAGAGAATCTTTGCCTCGGATTATGCTGACTTGGCCTAACCTGACAGCGCTACTATCGATTTCAACCTCTCTCGGCAGATAAATTTGCAAAGCGGAGTTCTGCTTAAAATCAACAGATTTAGTATCCGCAATTGCCCGGCAGAAAAACATACATACTAAAAGCACACAAATAAAAAGTATTCTTGTGCCTTTATACTCCGGTGATTCTATACTCTTTTGGACGTTCATAACAATTCCTAACCTACACAATGTTGTTTGCGGTATGCAGCATATCATCACCCGCTTTTATGGCGCGTGAGTTTATCTCGTATGCTCGTTGGGCGGTTATAAGATTGACCAATTCGGTTACCATTTGAACATTGGATTTTTCCAAAAATCCGTTCTGAACCGTGCCGAAAGCATCTTCTCCCGGTGTGCCGGTTATAGCCGTGCCGCTTGCGGCGGTTTCCGCATACAAATTATCACCTTCGCTGGAAAGACCGGCAGGATTTTGAAATCGAGCCAGCTGAATAGTTCCCACAACCGACAATGTTCCTGCAGAGTCAGTGACATTAACACCTCCATCTTTTTCTATGCTTACTGAGACCGCATCAGACGGAATTGTAACTGACGGCTCTATTGTGTAACCATTGGCGGTAACCAGCTCACCGTTGGCGTTTATCTGCAGCGAGCCGTCACGGGTATACATCAAGTCCCCGTTTGGCAAAGTTACCTGAAAGAATCCGTCGCCGCTAATAGCTACATCAAGAGAGCGACCTGTATTCTGAAGCTCACCGGAAGTAAAAACCTTGGTTGTAGATACAACACGTACTCCACTTCCGATTTCTATGCCGCCGGGGCTATTTATGCCGGAGGCAACCTCAGTGCCCGGCTCTTTCATACTAATATAGAGTAAATCATTGAAATTAATCTGGCTCCGTTTGAAACCGGTGGTGTTAATATTAGCAAGATTGTTGGCAATCGTATCCACCATCATTTGCTGGGCTGTCATTCCGGTCGCCGCAGTAGAAAATGCTCGTAACATACCATTGTTCTCCTTAACTTAAAAATCTACTAACCCATAGCCACGCTTATAATACTGCTGGAAGTCTCCTTCTGGGCCTGTATGAACTTCATATTCGCTTCATAGAGCCGTGTTACCATTATCATATCGACGAGCTCATCAACAATCTCGACGTTAGATGCCTCCTGGTAACCCTGTTTTACAACAACATTTTCAGCTGTAACCGGCGTTATATCCTGGTCGGGCATCTGGTAGCAGTTCAGGCCGACCGGCACGAGCTTTTTTTCATCTTCCGGGAAATCAACGAGTCTAAATGCTCCTATAGTTATGTTGCCGGTAGTAATGTTGCCATTGCTTGAAACATTAATATCCGCTGTCCCCACGCTGCTCGGTATCGTAATTGGACCGGCCTGACCTTCTACAATTCTGCCTTCGGAATCCACTATATAACCATTTTGATTTACACTGAATGCCCCATTGCGGCTGTATAGAGGACCATCAGTGGTATTTATTACAAAAAATCCTTTGCCATATAATGCAAAATCCAGCGGCCGACCTGTCTCGACGATACTGCCCTGGGAAAAATCAAGTGCCGAATTTAATTCGATTGTCCCAGGAGAATAGACTTGCTGCCCTGTTCCCTGGGCCTCAAGAACCCTCGAAAATGCGTTGCAAAACCGCTTATACCCGGCTGTATTGACATTGGCCAGATTATGCGTAATTATGTCAAATTCCTGCGTCAACGCATCAACACTCGAGCTAATTTGTGAAACAATGTCCGTCAATTTATACTCCTTAGGCTACTGCACCTTCTAAAGCATCCTGTTTTGCACCCTGCCCGTCGGTTTTCCGGCCAGAGCCGTAAGTTTCCAATGAAGCTGCATTCGTAGCGTGTATAAGCTCATTGACATCAGAATCACTTAAACCGGTTAATTCAACCGCTATCGAAAATCCGTTCTCTGTCGCTTTAGAGTGCCGAACCAGCCCTATATCCTCTACAACTCTTGACTTTGTTTTACTTGGCACCGGGCTGCCACCCGATGCCGCATCCTGCCGTTTTCCTGCCTCCAATTCAAACACTACCAACACCCTGTCACCCACCTTAATATTCAGCTGAACATCTATACATAAGCCGGGACCCGCCAGTTCAGTAACAACCGCAGGTACAAATTCCGGCAATCTCCAACAGTTTTTAGTAACCGCATCTAAACTTTGTTTTGAACCGGATTCACCTTCAATATGATTACCGTTTATAACAAGCTCTTTAGAGAATGGAAAAGGGGCAACAAAAGCCGGCTTATTCACCGGAACTCTCAAAAAACGCCGGCGATTAATGAACCGCACGTTATCGTTATGATTCAAAACTAAAATGTCGCCATCGCAACTAACTGCGGCAGTGTCAAACTCCCAAACCGAGGCCCCAAAATAATAATGCGCCCGCCATAATTCACCGGTCGAGCTTTCCAAATGCTCTGCCAACTTGACATCAATCTCAAAATCATCGTTTTTTACGACTGTAGTCTCAATTGCGGAGAGATTGCGTGCCTTACGGCGGGTAATGTAGAGTTTCTTGCCTACAGGGATTTGCCTGCTGCTCAATTTCCTTGACTTTGTTACAGCACCTACTGAGGCGGGAGTTTGTCTCCGGAAGCCAAGCTTTTCCCGCAAATGAACCAGCTCAGTTTTTAATTGTTCGATTCTCCCGCTTTCCTTTTCATTATCAAGTTCATTATCAAGACCCCCTTCCACCATTATGCTGGCGCCGCGGTCAAAGGCATCAGACATCGTAAAAATATCCTCACTTCGCTCTATGCCTGCTTTCCCTGCAATATACATCAGTATCTGATCCTCACGCTCGCTCAATCCGCTTTTTTGGCAATACTCGTCAAATAAACGATTGCTGTTACGTTGCCTCTGTTTCACCTGACGCATACTGATTACCACCAGCAACACTGTTAATACGACTATGACCGCCACAATAGCAACAATAAACCGGCTTTCTGACATAAAGTTCCCGTCCAGCCGACCTCCTGCAGCTTTCCACCGCTCTACCGGCGTAAGAGCCGAAACAGAAACATTCAACATTGTTGCAATGATGGGAACTGTTGCCATTTTAGTTCTCTAAAGAAGCTTGCCTTTGAAATTGAGATTCAAAAACCAGGTTTTATCTAATAAGATTACTCAATTCCTGCAGTATTTCATTGGCGACCCTGATGGTCCTTGCATTCGCCTGGAAACCATTCTGGGCTTGTATCATATTTACAAACTCGGTTGCCACGTCGGCATTGGATTTCTCCAATGCTCCACCATGAATAATGCCGGCACCAGCGGTCATGCCCTGGGTAGCTGTCGCTTCACCCGAGTTGGCCGAAGGAATAAAATACCCACTGCCAACGCTTTCAAGACCTGCGGTATTCTGAAACAGTGCTACCTGAAAAGTAGCGATATCTCTTTTAATGCCGTTAGAAAAAGCACCAATGAGTATGCCCTCGTTATTAACTGAGACGGTCGAAAGTCTGCCTGCTTCATACCCATCCTGCTCTGTTGCCACTGCAGTGGAATTACCGGCGAACTGCGTCAAGCCATCCAGCTTGCCTACGGTTCCCAACTCCATTAAAACTGTCTGAGGATTCGTAGGGTCGTGGGCATAAGTTATTGCAAATTCAGGTGAACTAGCCCCCTCTAAGCCGGCATAAGAACCATCATAGGCATCAAAGGTAATATCTTCAATACGGCGATTTGCCATAGTAATCTCACTTATATCGCCGCTTATTGAAGTCAGTACCAAATCCCAGGTATTTGCATCATTTGTCCTGACAAACGCACCTGAAAGAACGTGTTCACCTCCCAATGTGTCATAAACTGTTATATTGATATTCTTGATTTCTTCTCCACCGACCGTCTGTATTTCAAAATAAGCCGGAGTTGTAAGCGAGCCGTCACCACCATACGACAAGGAAATATCCGACCTGCTATATCCACCTGTATCATCAGTTATCCGTATTTGGCCGTTGACCAGGGAAGCTGTAGCACCGTCTAAAACATTATCATTCAGATGGTCTATAAGGTCGCCAATCGTCGTATTGTCACTAACCGTGAAGGTAAGACCACTGCTAAAACCTATGCCACCCTGATGATAACCTTCAATAGTGATTGTCCCCGATTCGCCCGTGCTTAATTGTCCATCGCCTTCCCCGCCGCCACTAAACTGGTCAAGCTGGTCAATTTCTGTAGTCAGAGAGGCCGCAGTTCCACCACTATATGTATAGGATACGCTCGACGATATCACTTGACTTCGAGGTGCAGATAATGCCCCATCTGCACTGAGATTTCCGGATATAACTACCTGCTCTGTAGCTCTTGCCGGCATTGCCACATCATAAGGCACATGAATATTACTGTCACCAGGCACCTGAAAACCGTCTATCTCCCCTTCCGAGCCGATACGCTGGACCCGATAACCGGTTGAAGGGTCAACCAAAGTCGCGTCCGCATCAACCGCAAACGTGCCAGCGCGAGTGTAGATGTTTTGTTGGCCGTCACTGAGAACAAAATATCCTTCCCCCTCAATTGCCAAATCCAGCGGATTGCCTGTATTTATGATATTACCTTGTGTCATGTCTGGGCTTACACCCGATATTCCAACGCCACTACCCATCTGCATAGGATTGGTCCCGCCTATACCCGTGGTCGGCTGTGACGCCTTTTTTACGGTTTCACTTAGTAGTTCTGAGAAAGTTATTCTGCTGGACTTGAACGCAATGGTGTTAACATTGGCCAAGTTGCTACCCGCTATATCCAGCATTTTTTGATGGGCCTGCAGGCCGCTCACTCCGGCTGAAAGTGCAAAAGCCATTTTTGTTTCTCCTTATGTTTTTAAAACATTAATCCGATTTTAGTTTTTTACCAACACTATAGCATCCACGCTAAGTGTGTACTCCTGAGACCATTCCCCTTCGCCAACAGTTATCCCAAGAAGGCTTTCGCCTGACTCAGTGTCATTATAAACAGATTCAACGGTTCCTGATTTTGATTCGTATTCACCTGTTGTTTCGTCTTCTACATAGAATGTAACATTCTTGCCCAACAGAGAACTGGCATAGTTGCGATTCGTAGTTGTAAGAACTTCCGCAAAACTCGTATTCATCGATTCAAGCTGCTGAAGCTGCGAGAACTGGGCCAGTTGAGAAGCCATCTCATTATTGTCCAATGGCTCAAGCGGATTCTGATACTGCAGCTGAGCAATAAGAAGTTTCATATAATCCATCTGGATACTTGTTGCTGTTGTTGTTGCTGATTCTGTACCCATAAGTCTTCTACCCTCTGTAAAGAAAAAAAAGTTTTTTTTAAAACAATGCACTAACTACGAATGAACTTATTGAATCGCAATTGCTGTGCCACATTAAATCCATCTTCGTTCTGTTTTTTATAAGCTCTTGTTCTAACAGGTCTTAAGGAAATGAAAAATTTATCTACACATTCAACCAGTCTTGTCAAAAACTCCTCTAAAGGATAAATATTCCTACACTCCAGAAAATCTTGCCGATTTCAAACCGGAACCTGTATATGTATTAGTTCGTAACAAGGTACTTCGTTTTTTCTTTCGTTGACAGGCGACAATACTAAGTCCCATAAGAAATAACATTGTCTCGCCTGAAGTTGGCTACATCGCTCATTACACATTTGAAACAAACTAACACCTTAATTGCTATTCCCTGCTTAAACAAAAGTGCGTCCCATAACAAACATATGACGTCCCATAAAGATGTCACCCCCTACCATTTCATTTTTAAATTTGACGAACCAGTGACATTATTGGCCCGTCCCATAAAAAATTAAAGTCGTCTTTAATAGTCTGCCGATTTATCTGTCGTCTACTTATTCAGTGGGAATAGTAATAAATCTTAAGAACAACATGGGGGATAACACTTATGATTTTGTAACAAGATGAATTTACGCAGAGTTGTTGCGGTAACCAGGGAAACACAAATTCAGCAGTTAGCCGGAAGCGTTGGCCAGGAAATATTTGTAGCTGATGACATAACTGAAGCAGTGGACATCATTCAAACAGTCAGACCGGATTTAATCCTTCTCGACCATCACTTTACCCAAAGACAAATACACGAATTTCTCGAAACTACCCATAAAAAATCGATAAATACACCTGCGGTGGTTGTTAGCAATGAGGAAGGCAACGCCGACCTCGCCAAAGAACTCAAACAAATAGGGATATTCGACTATCTACAGGGAAAACAAGATTACGGCCGGCTGGAGCAAATAGCAGGACGGATAAAAGAACAATGCAAGGTCGTCAAGCACAACAAAGATATTAGCGATTTCTTTGCTGAAGACCTCGCGGCTTCTGTTTCTATGGTCGGCAAAAGCTATTCAATTCAAAATACAATCAAAATGATAAAGCTTGTCGCCGCCAGCAGATGCAACCCGGTCTTAATAGTCGGCGAAACAGGCACAGGCAAGGAACTATCTGCCAGGGCGATACATATCTTAAGATGCCCAAATGAGCCCTTTGTGGCTGTAAATTGTGCTGCGTTGACGGCAAATTTACTGGAGAGCGAGCTTTTTGGTCACGTCAAAGGCTCATTCACAGGAGCTGACCGCGACAAAACAGGACTTTTAGAGCTCGCTGGGACCGGCACTTTGCTGCTTGATGAAATTTCTGAAATGCCTATGGACCTGCAGGCAAAGCTGTTACGCATCCTACAAGAAAAAACCTTTCGAAAGGTAGGGGGCACTAAAACTATCACCTGCAATGCCACAATAATAGCTACCAGCAATCGAAATCTTCAAAAAGAAACTCAAAATAACCGTTTTCGTCGCGACCTTTACTATCGCTTGAATATAAGTCCTATAACAATAGCCCCTCTTAAAGCACTTGAGAGAAGGGAAGATATCCCGCTTTTAGCTGACTATTTTCTCAGCACATCAACCATCTGCCCAGAAAAGCAAAATAAGATAACCTCATTAACCAGGATGGCAGCGGAGGCCTTGGAGAAATATGACTGGCCCGGTAACGTTCGAGAGCTGCGTAATGTTATTGATAGAGCAATCCTGTTAGAAACAACAGACAAAATTGGACTAAAGAGTATAGTGATTGACCCAATGGAATATGAGCAGGGACCTAATAGCCTCATAACCAGTCATATCAAGGATTTTTCACTGTCAAAAGCCGAAAGGGAGCTGATTTGCAGGGCCTTGCGCGAAACAGGCTGGCAGAAAACCAAGGCCGCTGCACTTCTCGGAATAACCAGGGCAACCCTATATGCCAAGGTCGAGCAATACAATATCAACAAAGATTTCTCTGTGGAAAAAGAGCTGCAAAATGAGGATTCAAGCCCCCTCCTGCCTCAGCCGGTAACTATCCAATAAGAGAGCTTGAATCCGCCCGCACTACAGGCCAATGTCATAAAATCCATCGGCTCGTATAGAATCCTGACATTCCCTTGAAATGAAACTGGTCTAATTTTAGAACGATAAATGGATTTTTCCGCCAAAAGCCCAACAATTGCGCTGCCCACAATAGTTAAGCCCGACTTTGGCACATTTATTGCTCCTTATAAAAAGCAAATTGTGAAGAATGCTCTCATTCTATATCAAATAGTCCCGGTTTATCAGAACCAAAGTCGAGAGCGAAATAAAAAGTTATGGCAAAAAAAAAGCCACAAACTATTCCCGAAGAAGACTCGTTTAAGATAACACCCGGCCAAAATTCCCCTGACAAGGCACATAAGGAACTTTCAGAGCATGATGTATTTGCGGGGGACGAAGAATTTTACGATTTTATGGCCCGGCAGGAACAGGATACCACCAAGCAGGCCGGCAGGAAAATAAATTTATCAAAAATCTCGTCTATATTCAAGCACCTCTCAACTCTCCAGAAAGCCCTTGGGATTGGCATCATTGTTATGGCGGCAATCCTTCTGTATGCTCTACTAAAGCCAACCTCAAAGTTTGCAGGTAATATCCCGAGCGCAGCCATCGCTCGACAGACAACTACGCATAAACCTCCGGCTACCAGAGATTCGGGGCAGCTCCCGGCCCGGCAATTACAAAACCCACAATTCGCATCTTCATCAAAACAACCCCTATCCTTGCAGGTAGCTCAAGACTTTTACTCACAAAAAGACTACGCGATGGCTTATGAGATTTACAACCAGATGCGGCAGGGCCTTGTGATGAGCGAAGAAGGGGAATTGATAGATGATTTCCTCCAGCTAAAAATGGCTTTGTGCATAAAAAAAACCGGCGATATTGACCAGGCAAATCATTTGCTCAGAATAGTCTCGGAAAGCCGTTCGCCTATTTTAAGGGTATTAGCCAATTATTATCTCAGCTTTAGCGAGTTCCAAAAAGGGCAATACTTAAAAGCAAGAACCAGGGCTTATCAGACAATCGCCTTAGTCAGCGCCGTGGATATGGACAGAGATTTGGCTTTATTACTGCAGCGTGACTGCCACCTTGTCATTGCCGAATCCGTTACCAGATACATCATTTCGCTGCGTGATGTTGATAAAGACATTCCCAGCCGTCTCTGGAGCAGCCCGGCAGAGGTTGACCCGTTCTCAGGTATCGACGAAATATCCACTTTAAGCGTGCTTTTAAATTCCGGCTCAGAACAATTAAGCAAAGGACTGCTTTCGCCGCAGATTCAAAAAATCACGTATCCGGGCGCCCCAGTCCGCTGGTTTGTCGCATGCTACGGGGCATCGATAGAAGAGCTTCTGGCCCGGCTTGCCACAAACGCCCAGCTTGACGTGATCTGGGCCTTCGACAAAGAAGCAGAGCCGGAAGGAATTCAAAACGCCATTCGTAACAGGCCGGTAAGTATATATCTGCCGGCCGCAACAACACAACAATCCGTTACAACAGCAGCCGGCTGTGCAGGCCTGCTGGCTCGAACGGATGAGCAGGGGCTTGTAAATATTTTTAATCCGGACGAATATGGCTCGTTATCAGAATTCGTATCTCTGCTCACCCAGGAGGCCGTTTCGTTATGGCAAAGTTTTTCACTTTCCTTTTATGACGATACGTGTGTCCCTAACGCCCATTTTGCCCTGGGGCTTCTGCAGGCACAAAGAGGTCTATTCACCGAGTCAATCGCTGAATATAAAATGGTAGCCAATCGCTACTCACGAACTTATTTAGCGCCATACGCCCTTTTACACTCCAGCAAGCTAAAAGCTAATCTTCACGACCACCTTGGCGCACGTCAGGACTTAAAACAGCTCGTTGAGCAATATCCCGACAGTGAGCTTTCCGGCTGGGCCTGTCTGTATCTCGCCGACGTAACAAAGAAGGCAAGACTTATGGCCGAGGCAGCACGACTTTATGGCAAGGTTTACAACCTCGGCTTATCCCAGCAGTCACAGGCCGAAGCCGCCTTTGGAGCAGCAGAATGCTTCTATGAGATAGAAGATTACGAAACCGCAGCCAAGTGGTTAATCCGATGTATTGATGTCGTTACAGACCAAACAGACAGAAAGCTATACCTGGCCTATTTTCAACTCGGCAAAATCAACCTGACTTTGGGAAACCTGCAGCAGGCCTGCGATGCATTCCAATACGCTCTGGCAGGCAACCTCTCCAGAGAAAATTATATCGAAGCCGTCTCTGCGCTGGTAGAAGCCCAAATAAGGCAGGAACATTTCATAGAAGCACTTAATCTAATAGACAGCACACATCCCTGGCAATTTTCACAGGAAGAATCGATAGAGCTATTGCGGACAAAAAGCAAAGTCCTTCGAACAATGGGGCTGGCTGACAAAGCTATCTCCGTACTTGGAGACAGAGCCGAGTATGTCCCAGACCCGCAATTAAAGGCAAAACTCCGTCTCGAATTAGCTAAGTGTTACATCGCAAAAGGAGACCTTAAGTTTGCTCGCAGAGACCTGACTGAAACCCTCGTCCTCGTTGAACCCGGGCCTTTAGCACAGGAAGTTGCCCTTGAGCTGGCTGATGTCTGTCTAAAACTTGGTGAAAACTCCCAGGCCATAAACGTATGCTCGCAGCTTTTAGATTCCGGCCCGTCAGAACAGGTAAGACAAAAGGCCTTGAGCACCCTCGCAACTGCATACAAGCAACAAAAAAACTTTGATAAAGCAGCGCTCGTCCTCTTAGGCAGGTGGAACGTCGTCGAAAATACAAATGAAAAAATAACCACTGATGATTCAGGCACTTCAGGTCAATTACAAAAACGAACCCAATAAAAATACAAAATTAATAAAAATGAAAAACAAAAACCTGATGCCGTATATAATGTTAAATATTCAACATAAAATGTTCCATAAGCAAAGTCTGGAATACGTACACCAGGTAACACTTTGCATCGTTCGCCTCTGCTGCTTTGCACTTTTAACGTCTTGCCTGCCTGCATTACTGGCCAGCGCCGAAACCCAAAGCGAGAACCAGCCACCCATAGACAGCACCAGCAAAATAACCGAGAAACTTAACCCTGCACCATTCATAAACTTAAACGTGGAAGACACCAACAATCCCCTGATACATCAACTCCAGCAGGCCCGGATTAGTGTTTATCAACCCGAAAAGGCCAGCAAAAGCAAAAACGAACTTAAGCAAATGATTGAGAAAATCCGCTCTATTGCACTTCAGTCACAAAAACAAACCACGGAACCTGTTATTGCTGCCAAACCAACTCCAGCAATCGAGCCAAACGGGGCTTTGCCCTATACAAAAACGAACGTAAAACCCGAGAAAACACCCGCCCCGCCGGAACCTGAAAGACTAATTGAATCCGACCGCCAATATAAGCCGTTAAACGAAAATACACTGCAAATGCTTGAAAATCTTACGCAAAACCCAGACCAGGTTAAAAATCCATTCGAGCTGGCGGAAGTCTTATTTCTTAGCGGCTATGCAGAAAAAGCATCTGTTTTTTACCAAGAAGCGCTTAATCGCAATGACCCGAACGATATCGATTCAGTTCAGGAAAATGCCTGGATTATGTATCAAATAGGCAACTGTCTGCGAAATGATGACCTACAAGCGGCAAAAAATGCCTATAGAAAGCTAATTGCAGAATATCCTGACAATGCGTTGACCAACCTTGCCAAAGTCCAGGAGAAAGTGATTGATTGGTACCTGCAGGAAAAACCACATACATTAATTAAAGAGTGTGAACAACTGGAAGATGAAATAAAGCTAATTACAAAAAATTAAATGGAGTATCTTTAACGTGGACAGCACCGAGACAAAGAATCCAAGCCAAGATCAGCAAAAAGAACACACCGCGAATGTATTGATAGTCGGCGCCGAACCAAAAGCGGCTCGATTCATCCTCGAGATTTTAGCCCGCAAGGGAGTCCGCGGCCATCTGGTAGATAATAAAAAAGCAGCGATAGACTACCTCGGAAAAAACAATTGCAGCCTTATATTCACCAGCGACAAAATAAGCCAATATGCCGGCCAGTCTCGTCGCCTGCAGGACAGCTTCGAACTAATTGCCGGAATCAGAGCAAACTCACCTGAGCTGCCTGTGGTTATGATGGCAAAAGCTCAGAATGGACAAACGCCACAACATCAAGCCATCGAAACAGCCGTCAGCGCCATCAAGTTTGGTTGTTGTGACTTTATAACCGAGCCGCTCGACCGTGGTAAAATAGAAAACATATTAGACAGCTTTCTGCCAAATCACCGAGTATCGATGATAGCTTCCGCCCACGACGGCCCAACCTGCCTGTATCAAATTGTCGGAAGAAGCGTAAAGATGGTTCAAACTGTAGAGCTTGCTAAAAGAATAGCGCCGACTTCAGCGCCTGTTTTGATAAGCGGCGAAAGTGGAACAGGCAAAGAACTGATTTCTTTCTTAATTCATTACAACAGCAAAAGAAGTCAGGGACCATACATCAAGGTCAATTGCGCAGCATTGAGCGACACACTTCTTGAAAGTGAGCTGTTTGGTCATGAGAAGGGTGCTTTTACCGGTGCCTATAATCAACGCAAAGGCCGGTTCGAAATGGCGCACGGAGGAACCCTGCTGCTGGATGAAATTACCGAAACACCAATAAAATTTCAAGCCACGCTACTGCGTGTGCTCGAACAGCAGGACTTCGAGAGAGTCGGAGGAACTGAAAATGTTAAAGTCGATGTTCGAATAATAAGCACAACCAACAAAGATTTATTACAGGAAGTTCTACTGGGTCGGTTTCGCAAAGACCTTTATTATCGTCTAAGCGGAGTCAGATTACTAATCTCACCTTTGAAAAAACGTAAGGAGGATTTGGCCGACCTTACATGGCATTTTGTCAACCTGTATGCTCGTGAATCTCAACGCCGTGTCACCAAGCTTGACCCTGCAATGATGGAGATATTTGCTAACTATGATTGGCCCGGCAATATCCGCCAACTGCGAAATGTTGTTCGGACATCGTTGATTTTAGGAGTCGGCCAAACACTTTCCTTAGCTGATGTCTCCTGGCTGTTTGATGAGTTACAACCACTGCCACAGGGGAAAAATATAACCGATGAAGTCCGTCAGCTCGAGCAATTAAATTCTCCTCAAACAGCGGGGCTTGGCGGAATGCCGCTGAAGCAGGTGGAGCGGAGGGCGATTTTAGAGACTTTGCGTCAGACAGAAGGTAATCAAACAAAAGCCGCAAAGGTGCTGGGCATCAGTGACAGAACCCTGCGAGACAAAATACACCGATATCGGCGGGAAGGCTGCTTGCAGTTAACCTGATTAAAAAATTACAAAAATACAATTATAAGGCAGGAAAATGGCTGATACAAATGACATAAAAGAAAAAGAGAATGCAGAGGATTCAAAAGGCCGGGAAAAAGAAGAGGCAAAAGAACCGGCAGATAGCAAAAAGGCATCGAAAAGCGGCATCCTGCTGTGGATAATACTGGCCGTCGCAGTATTACTTTGCGCCGCTACAGGATTTGGCCTCGGTCGATTATTTGCCGGCTCTTCCAAAGGTGAACAAGACGCTGCTTCAGATTCCGCAGCAGCTTCCGAACAAGCTGAGGACAAAACAACCGACATATTAGACTCAACCGCTAAAAAATCTCAAAAACCCTGGTATTATGATTTAGAACCAGTGATCGCAAATCTTGATGAGCCTGACGTATCACGATACATCAGGGTCACTTTAACACTCCAGATAAATCCCGAGGTGGACCAAAAGAAAGGAACTGCATTTTTTGAAGAAAAAAAACTGCTTTTAGCAAACTGGGCAACTCTCTATCTTGCAGGGCTAAGTATGGAAGATACCCGCGGCGAGAAAAATCTTATACGCATCCAATCGCAAATACGCGATATATTTAACGAAAGGCTCTTTCCTGACGCAAGACCCCAAATCAAAAACGTTCTTTTCAGGGAATTCGCCATACAATGAGTGACTTAAGTGCCAATAATCTAAGCAAACAAAGGATTCAACAGCTCCTCGCTGCCGTTGGTTCCAGGCCGGTGGATGACAATGCACAAATACAAACCACCGAGTACAACTGGCATCAGCCTCATTATTTCAACCATGAGCAGCTAAAAAAACTGGACGATATGGCGAAAAAATTAGCAACAACAACAACCGAAAAATTCACCTGCCTTTGCCAAAGCAACTTCAACACCACGATTACCTCAATCACACAGCTCTTTTCGGCTGAACTCCTCAAACAGGGACCGGACGAACAGCAGGACTATTTTCTAACCTTCGAAACCGACAAAACTCACCCGTGTGGAGCGGTCGGTATGCCTTGTCAGACGGCAGCCGCTTGGGCAAAATACCTGCTCGGCGACTCCGAAACCGAAGGCGATTCAGACAAGGATTTATCACAACTGGAAGTGTCGCTTTTATCAGATATCGGCTGTGGTATCATTGAGGCCCTTTCCGACTCTCACGAAGCTTTCAATTTTCATCCGGCAAACAATTTTACGAAAGGACAATTAGCCCTGCAACTAAAGGGCTCGGAAGAACTCTGCAAAATCACATTCAATGTTAAAAAGGCCGACTCAGAAAACGAATCTGCTGCGTACCTTTTAATCCTTTGCAGCGAATTGGATACCGCAGCAGGAAAAACAGCGTCCGCGGGCGGACCCAATGCACTTCCCCCCAAAGAAATTTCCAAAACCATTCAACAGCACATAGAACGAATACACGTTAATGTTACGGCCCAACTGGCTTCGACATTCCTTACTTTTGATCAGATATTAAACCTCCAGGTTGACGACATATTCTTACTTGGCAAAAGAGTTGATGAGCCAATCGAAGTGATGGTTGACGGCCGAAAAGTTTGCCATGGCTGGCCCGCAAAATCAAGCGGCCAATATGCCGTCGTATTCACAGAGAAATTAAAATGACCTCTATTGGGAAAACCAATATAGAAATTTTACATAATATGACTTAAGGAGAGCCGTATGGCAAAAGCAGCTACAGAAGATAAAGAAAAACAGGACCAGGCACCCAATGGCACACAAAATGATGATTCCAAAAAACAGGCACAATCGGTCGAATTCACCGAGATCGCCGAAGGCGAATCTACCGGCCCCGGCAGCAGCATCGATATCCTTCTCGATATGAACATACCGGTCACAGTAGCCATTGGCCAAACGGAAATCCAGGTTCGACGGCTCTTACAGCTCGGGCCGGGCTCGGTTTTAAGTCTCAATAAACCTATTGATGAGCCGGCGGATATCTACCTGAAGGACACCAAGTTCGCCACCGGAAGTGTCGTAGAAGTTGATGGCTGGTTTGCCATCAAGATAAATCAGATTCTGGGTGCGAAGCCGGAAAAAGCAGAAGTAACAAATTAAACACTTGGAAAATTTTATTTTGTAAAAGAAATCTTTATGGCAGATTCTGCAAAAACCAGTTCATCGAGACTGTCAGAGGCACAACGGGTAAACCAGGCAAATGAGAACCTCCTTCATTCGCCCCTGGTGGCACACAGCAATATCATTCTGGCCCTGGCTATGGTGTCTGTCCTGGCAACTTTGATAATACCCCTGCCCACGTTTTTACTGGATGTTCTCCTGGCCTGTAGTATATCTTTGGCCATAGCTGTTTTGATAGTAACTTTATCCTCAAAAGAGGCCCTTGAACTATCTTCTTTTCCTTCACTGCTGCTTTTTGTAACACTGTTTCGCCTCTCGCTCAATGTGGCCTCAACCAGATTGATACTTTTACAGGGCAATGCAGGAAAAATTATTCAGACATTCGGCGATTTTGTTGCCGGCGGCAGTTTCGTAGTCGGCCTGGTAATATTCTTAATCATCGTTGTCATACAGTTCATAGTTATCACAAAAGGTGCCGAGCGAATCAGCGAGGTTTCCGCGCGTTTTACACTTGATGCTATGCCCGGCAAGCAAATGGCTATCGACGCCGACCTCAACGCCGGACTTATTACGGAAAACCAGGCCAAAGAACGCAGGTCAAAAATCGTCAAAGAAAGTGAATTCTACGGCGCAATGGATGGCGCCAGCAAATTCATTCGCGGCGACGCCAAGGCGGGACTGGTAATCACTATCGTTAACATTATAGGCGGCATCGCAATGGGGTATTCACATGGTATGACAATCGGCGATGCCGTAAGAACCTACTCAATCCTTTCCATCGGCGACGGACTCGTAAGCCAGATACCATCTGTGGTAATCTCCGTAAGCTCGGGCTTTCTGGTAACCAAAATCTCCTCCCAGCACAGCGTGAGCCAGGATTTGTCAAAACAGTTTCTAAGAGCAAGCCAGCCCCTAAAGACAGCGTCGCTCATAATTGCCGCAATGGCTCTTGTGCCGGGATTACCAAAGATTCCCTTCCTATTGCTGGCCATTGGAACTTTTCTAACCGGACGAGTCGCTGCCCGGTCTGAAAAAGACCTGAAAAAAAGCACCACTGCCCCCACAGAAAAAACTGAAAAACAACCGGTTGAAGAAATGCTCGACATCGATAAAATTTCCGTCCAGGTCGGGGTGCGACTGATTAGTATGGTTGACCCTCGTAAAAACAGCACCATATTTGACCGCATCGGGGCATTACGAAGAAAATTCGCCCAGGAACTCGGTATCGTTATACCACTTGTTCGCCTCCGTGATAATATCATTCTCGAACCAACTGCCTATGAAATTCGACTTTCTGACCATATAGTTGCAAAAGGACGACTGGAACCCGATATGTTCCTCGCTATGGACTCAGGGAACGTCCAGTCAAAAATACAAGGAATTGAAACAACCGAACCCGTCTATGGCCTGTCGGCTAAATGGATTACACGAGCCAATAAAGAAAAAGCCGAATTAAACGGATACACTGTCATTGACCCTGAATCCGTATTTATCACCCATCTATCCGAAACGCTGCGAAAGCACGCCGATGAGCTGCTGACCCGTGAAGACGTTCAGCTTCTAATCGACCGCCTTCGCAAGACCCAGCCATCTTTGGTGGGTGAAGTTGTCGGACCAGACAAAAATGTGTCCATTGGAATGGCTCAACGTGTGCTGAAAAATCTCTTAAAGGACTCAATTCCGATTCGCGAATTAACTACTATACTCGAATCATTAGGGGAAAACGTCACAAAAACCAAGAACCCTACTACTCTAACAGAGATAGTGCGAAAGTCGCTAAGCAGAACAATCACAGAGCAGTTTCAAAACGAAAAAGGCCGGCTTTCGGCTATAACACTGGAACCCGCCCTCGAACACCAGATGATTTCAACCTTAAGACAGGAACAGGATAGTGTAACGCTTGCTCTGCCGACCGAAACGGCAATAGAGATAAGCAGGAAAATCGCTGAGGCCTGGAAAACAACGATGGAAAAAGGTGCTGACAAGGTAGTTTTGCTGTGCGATTCGAGATTACGTGTGCCCCTGGCAAAAATGTTATCCCGAACAGTGACACTATTACCGGTGGTGGCTTATGATGAAATC
>Ga0315544_1000505_pt1 | contig 36427 bp, 29 predicted proteins | sample SalMarSW160130MG_2_FD_202543 | JGI IMG/M metagenome (GOLD analysis project Ga0315544, IMG submission 202543) | Salt marsh sediment microbial communities from the Plum Island Ecosystem LTER, Massachusetts, United States - Salt Marsh Sediment SW1601-130 ... | reverse complement strand
TATTTTTGATTTTGATCCCTTTCACAAAAGGGCCGGAGTTGGAATTCTTATCGCTAACGAAGCTTACAGAAGGAAAGGATATGCTTCAATGTCACTCACATGCCTTACAAAATATTGCTTTAAAACGCTTCAATTACACCAGCTTTATTGCCATATTCTGGCCAATAATTGTGAAAGTATGGATCTATTTAAAAAACAGGGATTCGTGCAGACCGGAATAAAAAAAGACTGGATTAAGACTACTGACGGATACCTTGATGAATATATATTTCAACTGATAAATACACTGTGAATCATTCCGGGAGTTTTCATGTTGGCAATCATTCTGTTGCATTAATATCAGTCACAGGATTGTTTTCCCTGCTATTTGTTCTCTGGTCATGTACAAACGGAACCGGGAAAAACAGATTTATAAACAATATTATGATAACGGACACTACAAAACAATATGGGTATAACAGGGAATTCCTGAAAAAGCATATAAATATTATAGAATTAAGGAACAATAATTCAGCTATACTTATTGTACCTGACTGGCAAGGCCGGGTAATGACAAGCACATCCGAAGGTGATGAAGGCTTCAGTTTCGGTTGGATAAATCACGAACTTATTGAGTCAGGTAATATTCTGCCTCACATCAATCCTTATGGTGGTGAAGAGAGGTTATGGCTTGGTCCTGAAGGTGGTCAGTTTTCAATCTTTTTCGGGAAAGGTGAAGACTTTGTTTACGAAAACTGGCAGACTCCGGCATTTCTTGATACAATGCCTTTCGAACTTGTTAAGCTTACTGATTCTTCAGCATTGTTCTCAATAGATCTTGCCATTGAGAATTACAGTGGCACTCCATTTAAACTCAGGATTGAGAGGGAAGTCATTCTTCTGACTGAAAATGAAATTACTAAACTTACAGGTACCGATGATGAACATTTAAATTGTGTTGCATATAAATCGATGAACACCCTTATTAACGCAGGCGATAATGAATGGCAAAAGGAAACAGGTTTGCTTTCGATATGGATGCTTGGAATGTTTAATCCTTCACCTGCGGTGGTTGTTGTAATTCCGTTCAAAGAGGGCGACGAAGACCTTCTGGGAGTACCGGTGAATGATACCTATTTCGGAAAGATTCCGGAAGAGAGGCTAAAAGTATCCGGCAGTCATATATTTTTCAGAGCCGATGGAAAAAGCCGGGGAAAAATAGGTGTTCCGCCTCTGAGATCGACAGGCACGATGGGTAGCTTTGACTCAGATAACAATATCCTTACCATTCTTATTTGCAATCTGCCTGAAGGTAAGACTGAATATGTAAACTCATCATGGCAGATTCAGGACAATCCCTACTCTGGTGATGCTTTTAACTCCTATAATGACGGACCTCTTGAAGATGGCACACAGATGGGCCCGTTTTATGAGCTTGAGACTTCCTCCCCCGCTGCAGACCTGAAACCGGGAGAAAGTCTCAACCATATTCAATATACTTTGCATTTCACGGGACCCATGCAAAACCTTGATAATATATCCCGCAAAGTACTGGGTGTCAGTCTGGAGCAAATAATGAATAACTTTCAGCACTAAATTTCTTCCGGGATCAACCCTCTGTTCTTCAGCAGGGGCTCTATTTCAGGTTCTCTCCCACGGAAGTTAATATACATTTGCATAGCATCCATTGTACCATTTTTCTCAAGGATGTTCTTACGGTAGGATGTTGCAACTGGATTATCAAATAATCCCTTTTCCTTAAAGGCTTCAAAAGCGTCATTATCAAGCACTCCAGCCCATATGTAGCTGTAATAACCTGAATCGTAGCCACCTGCAATATGAAGAAAATAAGTACTTCTGTAACGGGAGACGATTTCAGGGATCAGATTGATCTTATCGAAATATTCCTTTTCAAAACTTTGAACATCAATAATTGCCGGAGTCTCAAGTGTATGAAAAGACATATCAAGCAGTGAGGCTGCAAGGTATTCAACTGTTTCAAAACCCTGGTTAAAATATTTGCTGTTCTTTATTTTCTCAACCAGTTTTGAAGGTATCATCTCACCTGTCAGGTAGTTCTTTGCATATAAATTAAGTACTTCCGGTTCGGTTGCCCAGTGTTCCATAAGCTGCGAAGGAAGCTCAACAAAGTCCCAGGCAATATTGGTCTGATTATACGTACTCTTGTTGAACAGGGCATCCAGTGCATGACCGAATTCATGGTACAGGGTAGTAACCTCTTCAAGGCTGAGTAGTGAAGGCTGATCACTAGTTGGTTTTGTAAAATTACAAACCACTGTAACAACAGGTGCAATACTCTGTCCGTCAGCAATATGATAGCTACGGTATTCACCGCACCATGCTCCCTGTTGTTTGCTGGTCCTGGGATGAAAATCCATATATAAAACTCCCAGATGAGATCCGTCACTCTCTTTCACCTCAAAAGCCAGGGCTTCCGGATGTAGAAGTGGGATGTTACTCAGAGGTGTAAATGTGATACCAAAGAGCTTATTAGCGACAGTAAAGACTCCCTCCCTTACATTCTCAAGTTTAAAATACGGTCTCAGTTCCTCATCGTTAAGATCATATTTTTGTTTTCTGAGTTTCTCGGCATAATACCACCAGTCGGAAGGTTCAAGCATGAACCTGTCTCCCTCCCTGTTGATTATTCCCTGCATCTCCTTTACTTCATTTTTTGCCACAGGGATTGATTTTTCCCAGAGATTGTCTAATAATGTAAAAACATTTTCAGGCATCTTGGCCATTCTCGGCTCAAGAACTATATGTGAATGAGTTTTATAGCCCAGAAGCTTAGCTCTTTCCGCCCTCAGTCTTATAATCTCGGCAAGAATTTCATTATTATCAAATTCATTTCCGTTGTTTCCCCGGTTGGTATAAGCATTAAATAATTCCCTTCGAAGTTCCCTGTTGGGCGAATACTGCATAAACGGAAAGATGCTTGGTCTCTGTGTTGTGAAGGCCCATTTACCCTCCTGACCTGCTTCCTTTGCTGTTTCAGCCGCCGCGGCAATTACAGATTCAGGCAAACCCTCCAGATCATCACCTGTTACATACAGTTTATAGTTATTTGTTTCGGCAAGGACATTCTGACTATATTGGACAGTTAAAATAGAAAGCCTCTGGTTCATCTTTTTTAAAGTATCCTGATCCTGCTTGTTGAGGTTAGCCCCGTTGCGTACGAAGCTTTTATAGAGGTTTCCCAGGAGAAACTCCTGCTCCGGATTAAGGTTATATCCGTCCTGATTATCATATACATATTTGACTTTTTGGAACAGATCAGGATTAAGTATTATTCCGTCGTAGAATTCCGATAATTCAGGAGAGATCTGAACTTCAATTTTCTGTAATGAATCATTTGTGTTTGCCGAAGTTTGTGCAAAGAATACATTGACAACATTTGTCAATAATTCTCCTGATTTATCAAGAGCTTCGATTGTATTTTCGAAAGTAGGTTCCTTTCTGTTTTTTACCAGGTTCTCAATCTCTTTTCTTCCGTCAGCCATACCCTTTTCAAAAGCAGGCATGTAGTGCTTTGCCATGATCTTTTCAAAGGGAGGAACATTAAATGGAGTATTGTATTCAGTAAAAAATGGATTGTTCAGATCAACGTCAGGTTGATTTTTACAGGCTGTTAAAGCCAAAACTGCCAATCCGCAAATCAATAAGATTTTAGATAGTTTTTTCACAATAGAAGATTTTAATGGTTATTATTTTATTTACTGTCCGTTATGCAAAATAAGTTTATTCAGCCATGGAATCAAAAGATTTTCAGTTTTTTTATCATTCTTCAGAGTTAGTGCTGAAGAGTTATCTTCATAAATCTGTAGATATCAGTAATCAAATAATTCTTATTTTTGTCAATTCGGCAGGTGTGTTGCTTTTAAACATCATGGCGAATGCGTCTTATATATTTTTTGGAGAGATGGCAGAGTGGTCGAATGCGGCGGTCTCGAAAACCGTTGTCCTGCTATCGCGGGACCGGGGGTTCGATCCCCCCTCTCTCCGCAACGACAAATTACAACAAAATCCCGGCCAACGAGGCGGAAATATACGAAGCCATAGTACCGCAGAGCATTGCCTTAAATCCCAGTCTGGCAAGGTCAGCTTTTCGATGAGGAATCATCGCACCTATTCCGCCCAACTGAATGGCAATGGAACTGAAATTAGCAAATCCGCATAGTGCGAAACTTGCAATAATAACTGATTTGGTGCTCAGGACACCCTGTTGTATCATCGGTGAAAAATCCGTATAGGCAACAAATTCATTTATTACCATCTTAGTTCCCATTAATGAGCCTACAGTAAGTGATTCTTCAGGCGGAACACCCATTACAATTGCAAAAAGTGAAAAAAAAGCACCTACAACATCTTTCAGACGTAAGTTTTCAACATGAAGACCTATTCCTTCAAGTGATACTCCTACCCACGCAAGAAAATGACCGAAATAACCGAGCAGAGCATCAACAAGTGCAATAAGAGCAATAACACCGATCAACATGGCTATCACATTTATCGATATTTTCATTCCATCGGTGGCGCCATGAGAAATAGCATCCATAATGTTCGTATATTCCTTTTTTACTTCGAGCTTTACTCTCCCTTTTGTTTCTGATTCTTCTGTTTCAGGAAAGACTATCTTTGAAATTACCAGGGCTCCCGGAGCAGCCATCAGGCTTGCAGCGAGCAGATATGATGCAGGGACACCCATTGAGATATATACAGCCATAACTCCACCTGCAATACATGCCATACTACCGGTCATTGAAGCCAGTAATTCCGACATTGTCATACCTGACAGATACGGCCGTATCATGATCTGAGCTTCGACCTGCCCTACAAAAGCACTTGCCACATTCGACAAAGCCTCACTGCCGCTTACCCTCATTGCCCAGTGAACGAACCGGGCAATAACCGCCACAATCCTTTGCATTAAACCAATATGATAAGCCATAGCAACGAGAACACAGACAAATATTATTGTCGGTAATAAAACAAACAAAAAAATACCACTCTTCACAATACCTTCCGGCAGGATCTCTGTTACTTTTGTAAGATCCCCAAAAACAAACAATCCACCTTCCTGGGAAAAATCGAGAAGCTTATTTATTGCCTTTCCAAGCCAGTAAAAGATATCCTGGCCAAGTGGCACTTTAAGAATAAAAACAGCCAGCGCCAGTTGCAGACCAAGTCCTGTAAAAACAACACGGTAGTTAATGGCTTTTCGGTTATTCGACCATAGGAATGCAAGTCCCAGTAGAATAAGAATACCTATAACACCAGTAAATCGTTCCATGTAAAAAGTACAAGCTTTATAGTCCTCTTCAAACCTACATTTTTTTTTCGATATGTGATTATGATTTTTTGAAAAAAGAAGTGCTAAAGGTAAACAGCTATCTGTCCATGATACGGAATGGCTCTGTACAGAATCTTTGCGTCAGATTTTGGCAGCCTTATCTTTATGCTGGGCTGATAATCAGGTACTTTTAAAAGAAAAACACTTGTAATCGATCTGAGAGCAGTACGGATCCTGTCAGCCAGGTCAAACCAGAAAAGGTGGATCCTGTCGCTGATTTCAGTATTTTCTTCCTGATAAACATGGATCTTTATTCCGCATTCTAACTCAAGGATATAATTAACAGACTCAAAATCAGATGTATCAGGGATGATATCAGGTTTATACTCTGAAGTATCCCTGGGTGCCATCTTAATCATTAATGGTTCTTTCTTAATTGTTGAATAATCATTCACTATACTCATCGGTAACGATAACATTTCTAATATTTCAATATCATCCCCTTTGTCGAGAATTTTGCTTGTTGCTATTTTTTTCATTTTTGAAGTGTGAACAACGACCCCGCTTATTTCAATATTGGTTGTGCTATCATTAAGGTTAATAGTCAGATAGATTGAATCAGTTTCTGCCATTGTGATCTTTGACTGGAGAAAATCCTTTTGTTTTAATAAGTTCAGATAAACTGAATCAGAGGCAATCCTTTCATCATTAATGTTACTTTCATCCTGCTTAAAGCTGAACTCATCCTTTATTACCGACAATTTTCTACCAGGAGCCATAATTGACATTATAGTATAATATAAAATGAATGCTGGCAGGAAAACTGACAGAAGAAGAATAGTATTTTTTCTGCCTCTTTTGTATGATCTGGTTTCTGTTTCCATAGGATTCCCTCCAACTGTCTGATCAGAAAATAAACACCTTGGAACCAATATTAAGGGTATGGTAAATAACCTTAAGATCTTCGTCATTGAGGCGAACACAGCCATGTGTTACAGGCATACCCAGAAATCGTTTGTAAAGTGTACCATGTATCAGATATCCGTCACCTATGCTCAGTGCGTAGTCCCCAAGCACTCCGTACTCCCATCTTGAGACATCATTCTCAGGAGGAACCGGAAGTCCTTCTTCAACAAATGCCCAATCGGGTTTTCTCCAGACAGGGTACATGGTCTTTCCCTGAATCCAATATTTTCCCTTGGGTGTTTTAAATATCCACTTCCTCTCTCCATGGGTCCGGAGCAATGTATAACTTCCTGAGCTGCAAAATCCTTCACGTATAAGCTTCTTATTCCTGTACAGGAAGAACCTGTTATCAGTAGTATTAATTATAATATATGACTGACCTGTTGAAAATGAATTATATTTCCTTGACAGGTATTGAATCTCTCTGTTTAAAAGACTTATCTGTTTGTTATATTCCTGATTCTGCTTTAATTCCCTGTTGTTTATGATTTTTGTCGTCATGCCAGGTGTAAGTTCTTGTAGACCAGGGATTAAGTATAGTATAAATACAAAGACAAGAAGGATTATAAAAATATAAATAACAGATATCATGACTGACCGGAGGCGGCCAGTAAGTTTTTTATTTTGAAGGATTTTCTGATAAAGATTATTTATATGCTTTATGATTTCAGCCGTTATCTCAGTAAAACGATTCCCTGATTTATTTTCTGGGTGCACACTTCCTTTTGTTAGTTTTTCATTTTCCATAGCATGATTGTTATCTCTTTAATAATTGCTGTAGATTGACCGTCGATCCGACTATAGTCACCGGTGTACCTGTTTTCGCAATTTTAAAGACTGCATCCATCTCGGAATCTGTAAGTGCAATACACCCTTCTGTCCAGTCAATACCTTTTCCTCCGTTGCCATGTATCTCAATGAGGCTTCCCTGTTTAGCTGAAGCAGGAAGTGTACCATTAGCTATTTCCTGTTTGAATCTCTCATTATCCTCTTCGTTTGGGTAATCGAGCAAAAGCGCTTTATAATATTTAGTTTTGTAAGTGTCGATTTTTTTTATTATCTTATACATTCCCTCCGGTGTTGCGTAGTCGCCTTTTACCCGTTTATCACCGACCCAGTTACGGCCAAGTTCAACATTGTACTCGTACCTTTTCACTCCATTATAATATACCAGACATTTATGCGAAAATTTATCTATAATCAGAGCATAATTATGGTTCAGCTTCGACTCGTTTATGGTTTTGTCTGTCCACTTCTTCCATAATGAAAATGAATTGAAATACTCTATAAGATTTGTACCTGCTATTTCAAAGGATGGTCGAAGCAGCAATTCAGAATCGCTTGTTTTCCTGTATGCACTGACATACTCACCTGTATTATAATCAATTTCAGCTTCTTTGAGCAAAAATTTACCCTTCGAAATTGCAGTCCGGACTTCCGGGCTAAGTGGATATGTTGTAAAGTTTTTGCCCAGTTCCGTAATGATATTTCTAAGAGAGTCGATCTTTAGCTGAAGTCTGATAATAAGATTCGATGCATTACTTTTCGCACCTTTAATTGCTTCTCCGGCATTTACAGCTGAGATTTCAGCAAGCAATTCTACACAATCATAATTTCTGAAATATATGAACCTTCTGTTTTCATTTTGCCATTTTAACATTGCAGAGTCATAAAGGAGATTTGCTTCACCAAAAAGTTTTTCGGAATAAATATCTGCTTTATTAAATCTCGCTTCGGAAAGTGTTTTCCTTGCATATTCCATTTTGTTTACAGGAGGCTGGGGCGTAAGACGGATCAAAATGAATACTATCAATGGAATATTTATTGCAATTACTGCAGGAACCAGGAAATATTTCCCAATCTTTCTCATTACAACCTGCGATTCTAATAAAGAGGCTGTCTTAAGTTAATAAATTAACCGCAAAGGCTGCAAAGTCCCGATGACCCGGGATAGTAACGAGCGCAAAGAGTTGATATTGAAAATAATAACTTTGTGTACTTTGCACCTGATTTTCCCACTGTATCCGCCAACCGGCAGAGAAGACGGGCTTAGCGTATTTTGCGGTTATTAATGACTTTTATCGACAGCTTCAGTGTGGATTAAATAATATTTAGTCCAACTTCATAAAATATAAGGACCCTCAATATCAATTATCTTCTGACCTTTGCAATAGCTTCCTTCAGTTCAGTATTGATACCAGTTGCACCTTCGCTGGCAGCTTTAGTTTTGTTTAGAGCATCCATAAAGGCACCTTTGTCGTATAAATCCTGTGCTTCAACAACAGAACCTTCGATAGTATCCATTTCAGTTTCAATCTGGTCGATAACAGCCTGGCCTTCCTTTCCTCTTGGAGCTTTAGTAATAAGTGTCTTATTCTCTTTAATAACTGTTTTAATTTCTGTTATTAAAGCTTCAACCTCTTTCTTAACCTCTTCTTTCTTAGCAGCAATGTTTGCAGTAAGTTGATTTGCCAGTGCTAATGTTGAGTCAAGTTTCATTTTAACAGCATCATATTTCCCAAACAATTTTGACTTCTGAGCTTCAATGTCGACCATAACTGCATCCATCTGGTCCTGAACAACTGCGAATTCAGTTGGAAAATACAGATCAGCCTCAGCAGCTTTGGCAGCTTCAATAGAATCATTTACAGCATCAATTTGATCCTGAGGGGCTTTACCACAACCAACCAGGAAAGCAATCATCAATAGGGTTGCTAATCCCATAAACACCTTGTTTTTCATTTTTCTATCCATTTTAATGCATTGTTTAATTTTTCGATTATATTGTTAATCGGTTAGTTTTATAAAAACGGAGTGAAGTTATTTAATTTAAATTAGGTTATTCAATATGTGCATTATTTTTTTCACCCTGGCAGAATATTATTGTTCACCCGGACTAGTAAATAAATCCAAGTGAATTTAATCCCGATTTTATTTCAGGGCACGACATAAAAAGATTCCATAGCAAATCTGTCCGGTAGTTCCCGATCATAACAATTACTGGTCCCTGGTCGATGGCAAGATATCTCTTAGAATACCAGTCTTTCTCAATACTGAATGCGGTTCCGTCTTCAAAATATTGTCTTACAGCAAGTAACCCCTGTATAAGGTAAGCAGTCTCAACAATATCTGCTCCGTTATCCTTTTGAGAGAACGGTTTCACTTTACCTGTTTCGCCGTAGATCCAGTGTGACCAGGCCCCGTGAAAACGGTCAGCACCCTGGAGAAAAGTGACAACCTTCTGAAGATGTTTAAGACCTTCATCCCTCGTTATGAAGCCCTTTTCAATACCAACCAGTATGCCCATCACACCGAAACCTGTACCACCTGAAGTAACAACATTCATATCATTTTCCGGATAAATACCGTCAACATGATAACGTTCCCTTGCCATCCCGGATGTAGTTTCGGCCCCGTCACTGAAGTACTGGAAAGTTCTGTATTGAACCAGTGTCAGAAGAGAATCATCGGTAAGATTATCTATACCTGGTTTTTTGTCGGAATTGCCGTTTTGTTCACCGCATTGTATTAAACAGAATATTCCAGAAAGGACTAAGAGACATATAAGGCATTTGATGGCTTTCTGACGGCACCTTTTTGAAATATCGCAAGTATAATCCTCTATAATGCTTTCCATCAGATTATTAGATTCTAAAAAAAAATCTGAATCCTATTTGTTGCTTTATCAAAGTTAAACCTTACTTAGCTTAAAAGCAATTTTATTTATGTTATCCATATTTTATCATAAAACATATCCATCTACAGATCAATATTATAATGATTTAATAAAGCATGCCCTTATAGTAGTAATTTGCTAATATCCTGTTATTTAAGTCTCCTCTCTTATGGCTAAGTGGGCTTGGGGGTGAGTTCAGGAGTCTGAGGGATTACGCCCTCATGCAATTCGGGCGTGATCCCTTTTGGGGTATCTGCAACTCCAAATTACTCCCAACTCGTTTCACTCGTTGATCTTTTTGTTTTCTGCAGTCCTCACTCAGGCAAGCCTGGATCGGCCTGCCGAAAACAAAAATCCCACAGCAAGCTGTGGGAGTAATTTGGCTTCGCGGAGAGAGGGGGATTCGAACCCCCGGTACAGTTTCCCATACGGCAGTTTAGCAAACTGCTGGTTTAAGCCACTCACCCATCTCTCCTGTTCCGGCTTATTATTGCCACCTTTGCCCTCCGACTTCGTCGGACGAAGTCCGCTCCGTCGGACGCAGTCCGAAGCTTTAGCGAAGGAGGGTCACCCGAAAATCCGACAAATGTAAAAAATCAGCAGTACAGTGCAAAATAAAAACTATCTATTTCAAACCTTTAAGAAGATCAGTAATGAGTTTAAAATTTTCAAGAGTCTCTTCATCAAAATCGGACAGTTTTATCATTCCTGATTTAACGTTACTCAGGAACCTGCTCAGCACAAAGTTCCTCGGTATCTCTTTTTCCCTGACATAAACAGAATTAGGTACAGTAATCCCTTCCCTGCTTTTGAGAATATGGTTTTTAAAATCAAGTGTTGATAACAGATCTTCAGCATTCAGGAACATTTCCGGCATTTTAATTATCAACTCACTGCCACTGCTTTCAGTCTTGAAAACAGTTTTTTTCAGCTCCTCCCCCATCTGGTTTTCATTTTCATTTTCAAATAGAAGCACACCAAACTCCAATCCCCATCCTATAAAGATATTACATAACAGCGGGATGTAAGGAACGTTTGTGGAGGGAATCAGGCTTATCTGTCCCTTAAATCTGGTAAGAATAATTATAGCATTTAACAAGCAGAATGATCCTATATCATTTACAATCAGATTAAATTTCTTTGCTGAGAATCCTTCTTCAGACACAGGCTGCCCGAGAATGCTCTGCAACGGAGTCAATGTATCAGGTGTGGCTGAAGATAATCGCAAAGGATCGAGTATTCTTGTTGTACTTTTATAGTTATCAAGATTGTCGCGCTGTACTGCCATTACTCTGTGCAGTTTATTAATTTCCACAAGATGAGGTGAATGTGTTGTATATATAATCTGTATTTTCCTGCTGATATCCTCAAATACTTTGAGAACATCTTCCTGTGCACGGGCATGAAGGCTTACTCCCGGTTCGTCAACAAGTAGAACCATAGGCGTACTACTGTTGCTTGCAGAGGCTTGTAATTCGAGATAAAAAGAGAGGAACCATCTGACACCGCGACTTCTTTGTTTGGGGTATAGACGCTCACCCTCATCCTTGATCCAGAACTCAAGATAAGGCTTCCCTGTCTTTTCACCATTGGAAGAACTATAATGATCGAGATCAAACTGAATGTTTATCTTATTATTCCTGCCTATTGACTGCTGCCAGAATTCCCGAAAATTGTTTGTAAGATTATGATTTAGATTTTCAATTTTCTGTTTAAGGATCCGTCTTGAAGGTTGCTGAAAAAATGAATAATTCACCTGTGCCAGGGAAAGAAAATTGCGTGCTGCTTTGTAGCCCTCAACCGTGGTGTTTCCTTCCATGATATCATCCAAATCTATCCTGTTGGGCAGCAGACTGCCAAAATCCTCAAATAATTCAAAAACCGGACAGTATTCATAGTATTTACTACCCAGAATCTCACTGTTATAATGGGATTTGTATGATCTTACTATCTCATTTACCTTCTTCTCTGCATTCTCTTCGGAGAATCCATCCATAATATATCCTGCCAGGGCTATGTGCCTGTTAAGCTCCTCCTGCATCACTTCCCGTTCAGCCCGAGTCTTCCTGTAATCATTAATAGTGTTATTCCATTCAATATCATCACCATCATCGTCAGGTTTCACAAGAAGGATCATCTTCTGATGCCTTTCCTCCATTGCGACAGCCAGCTCTGAAAGATGCTTATCGATAGCATAATATCTTTCCTCCAGCTTTAACCATTTTTCTCCAGCTTTGGCTATTGGCTTCTTCTTTAATAATTCCCCTCTGATTATTTCTTCACGGCTTCTTATCTCATCCAGTTGATTCTTCAGGTTATGATACTGATTTCTAGGCGCTGTAGACAAATCAACCGCTCTTTTCCCAAATAACTTAAATCCTCTTCCGCTTCCCTTTGCCAGTGTTTCTTTTAACTTTATCTCCGATTCCTCATCAGTCAGGTTTTTCAACTCTTTTTCATAGTTGTTTATCTGATTAATCTCATCCCGCAGTTTCACTGTAACATCATACAGATAAAGCCTCCATGCATCTTCCAGAGAATCAAGATATTGACTTATTTTTCCACTTACATAAATAACTGACGTAAGGTCAGGAAGCCATTTCCTTGTCAGCTCGAGATGATTAAGGCTTGATAACAGCTCTTTCAATTCGGTTCCCGGATTATCCGTAACCGAGGTAAGCCAGCCTTCCGGGATACTGAACCGGCAGCTGACCTCAGGTAAAGAAAGATCGCTTCTTAATATGTCCTCAGTTATTTTTCCTGAATAAAAAGCCCTCAAAGCTTCCAGAACAGATGTCTTCCCTGATTCATTCTGACCAATAAGACAGGTGATATTGTCAGGAGATAAACTTTGCCAGTCCGTATCAATAATCGACCGGAAATTCATTATCCTGAAAGCTATCAGCTTCATCATACCGAAAACAATTAAAACTGAAAACCAAAAACAAGCACATCATCAATCTGCCGTGTATTGCCTTTCCATTCATTAAAAGAGTATTCAAGACATTCTTTCTGCATAGCCATTGATAATCCGGTAACAGATTCAAGAATATGCTTGAACTGTTTGTATTTGAACTTTTTATCGGTTACTTCGCCAAACTGATCAGAGAATCCGTCAGAAAAAAGATAAAATGAATCGCCTGGTAAGATATCTATCACATTATTTGTAAAAGGTTGTTCAATAAGAGGTGCAATGCCTATTGTCATTTTATCAGGTTTAAATTCATTCATTACACCATCCCTCATCATAATAAGAGGTCTGTTGGCACCTGAAAACTGAAGTTTCTCGATGCCCCGTTCCACAATACAGAGGCCAATATCAATACTGTCTTTTGCTTCTACACGTCCACCAGTCTGATGCAGGGCTTTCATGACCTTTTCCCTCATTAGATTCAGTATCCTGTTAGCTTTCAGATCTGCTTTCGACTGAAATATCTCATTCAGGAAACTTATTCCGAGAATACTCATTAAAGCACCAGGAACTCCATGCCCGGTACAATCACCCGCAGCAATACAAATATACTGGCGGTTACAAAATGCATAATAGAAATCACCACTAACAATATCACGAGGAAGAAACAACACAAAATAATCCTTGAGAATCTCACCGAGAATATCATGATCCGGCAAGAGAGCATGCTGGATCATCCCAGCATAACGAAGGCTTGCAATATGATCATCCAGACCCTGGGTCTGAATCAATGAAATAAAATCAAAATTATCATTATTCGTTATTGGCATTACCGGTTATCTTTTAAACGAACGATAAATATACATTAAATTTTATATTACTGAACATCTAATCTATAACCTTTATACTCTTCGCTTTTCCAGAAGAACAACGTTCTCAATATGATGAGTATGCGGGAACATATCCACAGGCTGAGCCATGGTTGCCTCGTACTGGCCTGACATTAAGGAGATATCACGTGCCTGTGTAGCAGGATTACAACTAATATATATAATTCTCGTTGGAGAAGTTTCAAGAATAGATTTTACAACATCCTGATGCATTCCTGCTCTTGGCGGATCGGTGATGATAATATCAGGCTTGCCATGCAGAAGCATTAATTGTCTGTTAAGCACGAACCTGATATCACCAGAAATGAAACAAGTATTTTTAATATTATTCAGCGCCGAATTAACAGCTGCATCCCTGACCGCCTCTTCCAGATACTCAAGTCCAATTACTTTTTTTGCAGAACCTGCAATAAAATTTGCAATTGTACCTGCCCCGGTATAAAGGTCATAAACTATCTCTTTACCTGTAAGTGCTGCAAAACTTTTTGCAACGTTATATAATTGGAGAGCTTGTTTTGTATTAGTCTGATAAAACGATTTAGGTCCGATCCTGAATCTCAGTCCTTCCATCTCTTCCATCAGATGATCTTCCCCATAATAAAGCATCACTCTCTGGTCGGCTAGGCAATCATTTCTTTTCGAATTAATAACAAACATTAAAGAAGCGATCTGTGGAAATTGGGATTTTATGAAATCAAGAAGACCCTTTCTTTTTTTCTCATCTTCATAATAGAAGACTAGTATCACCATTACTTTACCATCGAGCGAATTACGTATTACAAGATTTCTGAGAAAACCCGATGGCTCCTTTAAATTAAAAAATGCAAGCCGGTTTTTATGAGCATAATCCCTGATTAGATTTCTTATTGCATTTGAAGGTTCTGGTTGTAGATGACATTCCCGGATATCCAGTACTTTATCAAAGAAGCCCGGGACATGAAATCCGATGGCATCGTCCTTTGCAAACTCATTATCTGAGGATAGCTCTTTGCATGTCAGCCACTGTTTGTCTGAAAATGTGTATTCGAGTTTATTCCTGTAGTTATATACCTCGGACGCTCCAATAACAGGTTTTATATGAGGAATATCCACTTTCCCTATCCTTGTAAGGATATCTTTCACCTGCTTCTCCTTGAAATGAAGCTGAAGATTGTAAGGTAGATGCTGCCATTTACATCCTCCGCATTTCCCGAAATGGATGCACCGGGGTTCTATTCTGTCACTGGAATAGTCTTGGAATCGTACAACTTTTCCTTCAAAGTAATTTCTTTTTTTTCTGACTACCTGTATATCAACAATATCACCCGGAATAAGTCCCGGAACAAAAACTACAAGGTCATTAACTCTCGCTACCGAGTTTCCTTCATAACCAATATCAGTTACCTTCACCTTTTCAAGCAGAGGCAGATCTTTTCTCCTTCTCACTATCAGTATGTTTTCTCTATATATCCTGGAATAATGATCCCGGATTAATTTTTTATTTACCCAAACTCATTATGAAAAATAATCCTTTTAACATACATGGAACTATCCCATCACCGTGATCAACTCCGGGCACTATTTCCTTTATACAGGTCGCCGGGGAGGTTCCGGCCTGAATCATTGCATCATATATATTTTCTGTAGTAAGCGGACTGACTTGAGTATCATTTTCCCCGTGTACAAAGTACAGCGGTTTTGCAGAATTCCAGGCAGATATACTGTTATTAGCCAGTGCCTCCCTGATCGTTGAATATTCAGGCTCAGAGGCAAATCCTGCAAGAAAATCTGCGGTAAATAATTCGGGGATTGAGGTTGTAAGCTGGTTGTTGATCTGATCAGAAGAAAGTGTTCCTGTGTATAACGAACTTAAGGCGGAAGCAAATGGTTCATTTAAAATATCTGTTACCGGATTTGAGAACTGATTATAAGCTGAATAGGCATTTACAATATACCCAATATAAACGGGCATCGGATAATATATTTCATTTGTCATCTCCTGAAATAACAAACTTAGATTATAAGGGCCTGCCCCGCAGGCACTTCCTCCCAGATTAAAATCACTGGCATAATCCAGTTCAAGTGCTTTATGCATCGCAAATGCCGCCCATCCACCCTGTGAATACCCCAGAAGATAATATTCATTTTTAATTGAGAAGCCCGGTAGCTCTGAATCACCGAGTTCATTTACAGCATATAGCATATCCACAATTGATCGCACAGTGGGTTCTGCTATAAGATAAGGATGAACCAGATGAGCAGATTCCCCAAATCCGGGGTAATCAGGAATTATAACACAGTATCCTATTGAAGCAATGACCTCAACCATCTGGTAAAGTGGATTTAACACAAAATTACTGGGTGCATACGCATCAACAGTATTGGTTCCGTTATGGAAACACAGAACCGGGTATTCACCTTCATCGACCGGAACACATAATAATCCGGAAGCATTTACTTCTTCATTGTTTATGGTAGTCGAATATACCAGGCTATAAACATTTACATCAGTTTCAACCAGAGGTTTCAGATCGTTGATATCGGGATAGTCCACCGAAGCACTTTCAAACAGAGTATGTATATATGTTATATCATAAGATATCAGAAGATCCTTCGAAACAAAGTATGAATACTCTTTTCCGGTCTCTTTTTTACAGGAGTTAAAAAAGACGGCTGCTACTGATAAAAGTATGGTGAATCTCAAGAATAAACTGTAATTCTTCATGGCATTAGTAACTATTTAATTTATCGTGATTAATAATGTGTTTATTTGGTCATTATTGCAAAGATAACGCTTTCTGCTAATACACCATACTTCCCCGGCTTTCATACTTTTTCTATATTTGTCCTCAATTAAGTATTTTTATGGTTGCGGTACAGGATGTTTGTGTTTCATTTGGCAGTTTTGACCTGTTAAAAAATCTATCATTTCTTATCAATGAGCATGACAGGATTGGGCTTACAGGTAAAAACGGTTCAGGGAAATCGACACTTCTTAAAATCATTGCAGGTATCCAGAATCCAACCACCGGAGTAATAGATATGTCCGGAGATGTTACAATTGGCTATCTTCCTCAGCAAATGAGAGTTGATGATAATACAACAGTCTGGGATGAAACTGTCTCAGCCTTCTCTGATATAATAAATCTGTCGGAAGAAATAGAAAAATACAGTAAAGAAATTTCCTCCAGGGCAGACTATGAATCAGTTGAATATATGAGACTATGTGATTTTCTGACTTTGTCTGAAGAGAGATTCCGTATGCTTGGCGGGTCAAATTATATTGCAGAAACCGAACTGGCACTTACTGGCCTTGGATTTGAAAGGGAGGATTTTAACAGGCCCACTGTAGAATTAAGCGGGGGATGGAGGATACGTATTGAGCTTGCAAAGATACTTTTAAAGAAACCTTCATTACTGCTGCTTGATGAACCGACAAACCATCTTGATATTGAGTCAATTCAGTGGCTTGAAACATATCTTACAGGCTATTCCGGAGCGGTTATGCTTGTTTCCCACGATCGTGCTTTTCTGGATAACATAACCAGAAGAACAATAGAGATATCCCTCGGGAAGATATATGACTATAAAGCTTCCTGGTCTGAATTTGTGATCCTGAGAAAAGAGCGCAGAGAACAACAGCTCGCCTCTTACAGGAACCAGCAAAAAATGATAGAAGATACTGAAAAATTCATTGAAAGGTTCAGGTACAAAGCAACCAAGGCCGTCCAGGTCCAGTCGAAGATTAAACAACTGGCCAGGCTTGACCGGATTGAAGTAGATGCAGAAGATACCAGTTCCATTAATGTAAGGTTTCCACCTGCACCACGGTCGGGCACAGTAGTGATAGAAGCAGAGGACCTTTCTAAATGCTATGGTTCGCATCTTGTTCTGAACAAAATTGCAATCACTGTTACCAGAGGTGAAAAAATTGCGTTTGTGGGCCGTAATGCGGAAGGAAAAACAACCCTGGCAAGAATTATTAATAGTGAACTCAATTTTACAGGCAAATTTAAAAAGGGACATAATGTAATAACTGGTTATTATGCCCAGAATCAGGATGAATTGCTTGATGACAACAAGACAGTTTTTCAGACCATCGATGATGTGGCAAAAGGAGAAATAAGAACAAAAATCCGTGATCTGCTAGGGGCTTTTCTGTTCAGTGGGGATGATATTGAAAAGAAAGTCAAAGTGCTTTCGGGTGGTGAACGATCACGTCTTGCTCTGGCAAAACTACTCCTGGAACCTGCCAATCTGCTTGTGCTCGATGAACCTACCAATCACCTTGACATCCATTCAAAGGATATACTGAAACAGGCACTGATGAAATATGATGGCACATTAATTGTGGTTTCTCATGACAGGGATTTTCTTGACGGGCTGGTGGAAAAAGTGTATGAGTTCAGAAATAAAACTGTCAAAGAGAACATTGGAGGAATTTATGATTTCCTGAGAAAAAAGAAAATAAAGGACCTGAGGGATATAGAACTGAAAGATAAATCCGTTAACGTTGTAAACAGGGATAATATCTCTGTAAATAAACAGCGATACTTTGATAAGAAGGAATATGAGCGAAACCTGCGAAAGTTACGCAAAAGGCTTAAAGATTCTGAGAAGCAGATTGAAAAGATGGAAGCAGAATTAATGGATATGGACAAAATACTTTCAAATCCGGATCACCCTGCCAGTGTTGATGCAGATATCTACACTAATTACAATCTTCTCAGGGAACGTCTAAATAAAGAAATGAACAATTGGGTATCATTTTACCATGAAGTTGAAGATTTTCTACGAAAAACCACCGAATGAACGAACTGCAACTTAAAAAGGAGTACAGGGTTCATGTTTATGAAACAGGACCCGAGGGAAAACTCAGCCTTTATTCCCTCTTTAATTTCTTTCAGGATGTAGCATCTGAACATGCCATAAAACTTGGTTATGGAAGGGATGATCTATTAAAAGACCACTGTTTCTGGGTTCTTTCACGAATGTATGCGGAAATTACCCGAATGCCTTCGTGGGAAGATACTCTGATTGTTACTACATGGCCCAGAGGAACAGAAAAACTATTTGCCCTTCGTGACTATGAGGCATGTTATACTGACGGCAGGCTAATAGCTTCAGCTACATCCTCCTGGCTTATTGTACACAATACTACCAGAAAAATTCAAAGACCCGACAATAACCTTACCGGTTTTAATAAAGTCTTTCCCGAAAATAAATCCCTCCAGAGAAATGCAGCAAAATTAGAACCTGTTCCGAATAATAGTCAGATCAGTTCAGAATTCAGAGTAAACATAAGCGATCTTGATGTTAATCTGCATACAAACAATGTAAACTATATTAAATGGGTGACAGATAGCTATGACCTCGAATTCTGTATGAAAAATACCCCGCATTTTGTTGAAATCAACTATCTTTCCGAATCGCATTATAATGACGATATTATTATCAGGTCCTCAAAAAAGGAACAAGATAATAACAACTTTTATAATCATTCTGTTTACCGCTCAACTGATAATACTGAGTTGTGCCGGATAAGAATGGGCTGGAAACAAAACAACCTTTGAATATAAATGAATAACAATATGAACAGACATAATATTTCTACCAGGATTTTATCTTTTCTACCTATTCTTTTAATGACTATGGCAGTTATGATATCCTGTAAAACAATGCAGCCTGCTATTGATTCCAAAGACCTCTCATATCTTTATAATCCATCGAGGAACCCTATTAATCCGAGGTATAAAGTATTCAATCAATCGGATGAGTCCTCACTCCTCTCGATTAAATTTTTTACAGGTGATCTCTTTTTCTCGGAAGCAAATCCTCAGGGTGTGCCTATGGCAATGATACTTGTAACTGTCAAGCTTTATAATATAACCAGTGGCAGGATTCTGACAGATACAGCAGTTTACAATATCAGTATCGTTAAAGAAGAGTCACGCCCTGAATACACTTATAATATTCCGCTCAGGGTTGAAAGAGGAGTTGACTATATGGCGGAGGTCAAAATACTGGACAGGCTCCGGACGCAGGTAATACAGGCATTTATCCCGTTTAACACACTGTCGTATAATAATAAATACAATTTCAGGGCTCAGGGACATTTTATTAAGAATGAACTTTTCAATCCTGTATTGAGAGAAAACGAATATGTTAACCTTATTTATCCAAGAAATCCTGTTGATTCTATTTATGTTTCATTTTATAAACCATTAACAGGTATTCCTGATCCTCCATCAATGCTCCTTCCGGAAAAAACTCTTGATTATGAACCGGATACTGTTATTGTATTTCCTTACTCCGACACTCTACCCATGATGTTCCCGCAAAAAGGTGTATACCTGTGCACGACAGATAGGGATATCAGAGATGGTTTCACTTTTTATAATTTCGGTGAGACATATCCTTCAATGACTACTCCTGAGGTGATGATAGAACCTCTTGCTTACCTTTCTTCACAGGATGAGATAGCATCTTTAACCTCGAGCCCGAAACCAAAAGTTGCACTGGATGAATTCTGGATTAAATGCGGAGGTAATGTTGAAAAATCGAGGGAGCTTATAAGGATCTTTTATACAAGAGTATATTACTCTAACTTTTATTTCACATCTTTTAAAGAGGGATGGAGGACCGAAAGAGGTATGATTTATATAATATACGGACCTCCCGATAAAGTATATAAGACCTCTGACGGGGAAAGATGGGGTTATCGAAAACCAGTCATAAAATCCTCATGGGGAGGAAGATACAGGTTAAAAGAAGATTATCTGTATTTCACATTCAAAAAAAGAAACAGTATCTCCTCCGATAACGACTATTATATCAGCCGCAGTGAAACACTTATAACTAACTGGGATCAGGCAATAGCAAGCTGGAGAAGAGGCATAGTTTACCGTCTTGATAATCCCGGTGATATATAGAAAAGATGATAAAAGAATCTGACTGTATTTTTGGTTTGCGGGCTGTTATAGAGGCAATCAGAGCCGGGAGACAGATCGATCGCTTATTGATCCGCCAGGGACTTCAGGGAGCCTTGTATCATGAAATGATGAATGAAGTTAAAAAGCATGATATAAGTTACCGTATTGTTCCGCCCGAAAGAATAGAAATGGTGACCCGGAAAAATCATCAGGGTGTTTTAGCATGGCTGTCATTAATTGAATATCAGAAAATCACTAACCTTCTCCCTGTGATATTCGAAAAAGGAGAAGATCCTCTTATTGTTGCTCTTGATGGTGTTTCGGATGTCAGGAACTTTGGTGCAATTGTACGTACCGCCAACTGTATGGGAGTGCATGCTGTTGTGATCCCCGAAAAAGGATCAGCCAGAATAACTGGTGATGCAATTAAAACTTCTGCAGGAGCTTTGCATTCATTCCCTGTATGCAGGGAAAAAAGCATTGTCAGGTCAATAGAGTATCTTAAAGACTCGGGACTGAAAGTGATATGCGGGACTGAAAAGTCGCAGTCAATGGTTTATGAAGTCCCTCTTACTGGTCCTGCAGTGCTTATCCTTGGCTCTGAAGACCGGGGGATAAGCCGTGAAATAACAGCCTTTTCCGATTACCAGGTCAGAATACCGGTTACAGGGACTATTTCTTCACTTAATGTTTCAGTATCTGCAGGGATACTCCTTTATGAAATAATGAAGCAGCGCACAGCCAGACTTATTCAATAATGCTTTTTATTCTTTCATCAAGCATCTGCTGATCTGTAGTAAATGAGGCTATTCCCGCAAGAGTCAGAAGGGTGTCGGGAGCAATAGTGCCTTCCCTTATCTTCTTTTCCCACCTGGAATGGACCGGAATCTTGCCATCCGAAGCAATTAATGATTTCTCTTCCCTGGTAAGTACAGGGAAGATATCACCACAACCCTCATCATGTGCTATCTCAATTAGTTCCTGCCCGGTAGCGGGAACATTCCGCGAAAGTCTTTCTGCCAGGCTTAGAACATTATCATCAACCTCCCAGAACTTTTCAATATGCGCATTCTTTGCTGATGAATAAAGACTGACTTCGTAGTTCTCATGAGTTCTGGATGAGAACCGGCCACTTAATTCTTTCCTGCCTGCTGCAGCAACCTTTGGGGGTATAGTTAAAACATCCGTTCCGGCCAGAAGTTCAAGTTGTGCATAATGTCTCAGACTTGCAGCAATAAGTTTTGTCTGCCACGGATTCTGAGCCGAAAGACCAGTCACCCAGTTCTGTGAGGCTATAACTGCCATCTCTCCCGCACCTGATCCATCACCAAGCTTATTATTAATCATATAGGCACCTATTCTCCCCATAAAAACATTCAGATAGTCTGGCCTGGCAACCTTTGTCACAATTACATTTTCGCGTGCACTGAATTCAAGAGTGAAATTGACTCTAACACCTGATTCCTTTAGCCTTCGCGCACCTATCAATCCTTCAGCAGTAAAAGGAACTTTGATGATAAACTGTTCAGGGCATATTTCATGATATCTTCTGCCATAGTATTCAATTGCTTTAATGTCATGGGCTGTATCTGTATGTAACTCAACACTTACGTACCCCCCGAATTTAAGAGCCAACCGTAATCCATGCCTGGAATTTAGAATAAAAGCTATCTCTTTTACCCTGTCTTCCGCAGGCAGATCCCTTACAATACTCTTTGCCTCTGAAATAAATGCATCATAAATACCTTTTTGTATCTCATTATTAAGAAGAGTATTATTAGTAGTAAGAGCACTCATCTCGGCTGTCCAGTTTTCTTCAGCTTCCTTCATGTCACCAGTATCGAGCCAGAGTTCTGTTCCTGTATTCCGGAGTGACTCCCAGAAGGGATCTTTCACACCTTTTACTTTTTTTTCACTAATATTCCTCCAGATAAAATCACTAATTCTGGTGTTCAGATCAGCCATAATATTAATTTTTAGTCCGAGGCAAAATTATACAAATTATTAACTTGTATTGATGTAAATTTTTAGCTTTACATGTCTTATATAAAATATGTCCAATGGAAAGATCTCTGATATTTCTTCTTCTCTGTTGCTCACAACCCGTTCTGACACAGGTTGATTTTGATAAATATTTTAATGATAGAGTATTAAGATTTGACTTTATGCTCGCCGGCAACGATCAGAAAACGGTTGTTTATCCTGTCGGGATGAAGGAAGAGCCATTCTGGGCCGGATCGAAAAGAAACCTTATTGATCCGTTTAATTATGGTAATTTTAAATATGAAATATTTGATCTCTCCGATAATATCCTCATTTATTCCAGGGGATTCTGCACCCTTTTTCAGGAATGGCAGACCACTGCTGAGGCTAAGATCATGGAACGAAGTTTTTATGAAGTGGCCACAATGCCCTTCCCAAAAAACAGGATCCGGTTTGTACTGAGCATAAGGGAGCGAACAGGCCTATTCTCCACACTTTATGATACGATTATAGATCCTGATAACTATTTCATAATAAAAGAGAAACCTGTTAATGTAGGAGTTACAAAAATCAATTTCACTGGAGAACCTGCTAATTGCGTTGACATTGCTTTTATTGCTGAGGGTTATAAGAAAGAGGAGATGGGAAAATTCATAGAAGATGCAAGAAAGATGGCAGAAGTGCTCTTCACAGACACACCATTCAGTGATTATAAGAGCAAAACCAATATTTGGGCAGTTGAAGCTGTGTCTGAAGATTCAGGTACTGATATCCCGGGAGAGGGTATCTATCTGAATACAGCTCTGAATTCAAGCTTCTATACTTTCGATCTTGACAGATACCTGACAACCCACGACATTAAAACTCTAAATGATTATGCTGCATCAGTTCCCCATGATAATATTGTTGTTCTGATTAATAGTACCCGATACGGTGGCGGCGGTATATACAATTATTACAGTGGAACCACAACAGGACATCCCCTGTCTCCAAAAGTATTTGTGCATGAATTTGGTCATGGATTTGCAGGACTGGCAGATGAATACTATTCCTCAGCCGTGGCATATGATGAGTTTTACCCTCTCGATGTTGAACCATGGGAACCCAATATTACTACTCTTGTTGATTTTGATTCCAAATGGAAAAACATCATATTGGAAAGTACGCCTGTTCCAACGCCGGCAGAAGAACAATACAGTAATGTTACGGGATTATTTGAAGGAGGTGGTTATTCTGCAAAAGGTATTTATCGTGCTGAAATGGAGTGCCGGATGAAAAGTAATGGCCCGAAAGGCTTCTGCTCTGTGTGCAGGGAAGCAATCAGAAAAATGATTGAATTCTACATTAATTAAAATAGTAGAGACGCACAAATAGTGCGTCTCTACTATTTATTTTTCCTGTCGATCAGGTAATAAATGACCAGGCTGAGGCCACCGAAAAAGAAGATCATTGATACATAATTCGGACCCGCCTCCAGAACATTCAAATAACTCAGTATTGCACCGACTATTACACCAATCGCAATACCCATAAAGAACATTCCCGTTTTCAGTACTATTTTACCCCCGCTGACAGATCCTCTGCCTACCTTTCCTGTATTGAAGAGGCTGGCATCTGCACCTTTCTCAATAAGTATCAGACGTTCTTTGTTACGTGTGGTGTAATAAACATACATTATACCAAATACTGTTGCAAACAATGCGATAAAAGCAATTAATACTTCCATGACTTTTAAAATTGGTTAAACACTCTTTTTTAACCTTTAGACACAGGTCCATAGAAAATGGTTACATAGTTAATGAAAAAAGTATTTGCAGCGGAATACAATGCGGATTATAAGTTATTTTTTATTGACCAGAGCTGATAATTTTCTATTTAAATCCTGAAACCGATTAATAATTTTATGCGTCAAAGTAACAGAATTAATAAAAGTGATTTGTTCAATATTGGAAATGTGCCGGAAGATAATATCAAGATTAGGCTATTCAGAGCAAGACAGAGAATGGCAGATATCCTCCGGAAAATTGAAAAGAAATAAAGTAATATACTATGAACCGACAAACTGAATATAACGAGGATCTTTTGAGGCAATACATTAATCCTGTGAGTATTGAGAAAGCCCCGGAGGGTTTCACATCAAAAACCATGACAAGGATTCATATTGAAACCAGACCTGCAAAAGTACATTACATGCTACGGACGGAAAAAATGGTTCCTCTAATTTCAGCTGCTGTGGTAGCCGTGCTCATAATTGCTGCAGTTCTTACCCCGGGGAGTGAGACTGGTACTTTGGGGATGTCGTTACTTGAGAAATTTCAAAATATCAGGTTAAATATTCCGGAACTAAAATTCAGTGAGCTTCCGGATTTAAACCTTCCGGTATGGTTGGTTTACATTTTTATTGGGATACCGATACTCGGACTTTTTGATAAGGTATTATCACTTTTGTTCAAAAGGCACTTCTAGTTCACCACCTTAGAATTCAATCCCTTGGCGTTTAACGATCTGCACATAGTCTGCAGTACTTCCACCAAACCTGTTTTTATCTCACAACTACCCTTTAAATGTACTATTAGTGCACATTGTTCGGCCTGAACCGAATCGTGGCCACATACCTCCACCAATGATTTGATAACATGATCAAAAGTATTTATCTCATCATTGAACAGGATAAGAGATCCGGATTCCCCTCCTCTCTTCAGCTTATCGCCCTTATGTAACGTCCTCTCTTTCATTCTATATTTTCAAATAATTGCCTTGCAATATCAAGTGGTATTTCCCTTTTACCAAGCCATGCTCCTACTTTTGCCTCATGGTAACCGTTTCTGACAAGAAGGTCTGCATATTCTGATGCACTCTCAAAGGTAATAAATTTTCCAATCAGATAAACAATATTTCCTTCTCCTGTAGTATAAATATCCAGCCCACGTTTTCCTGCTATTTTTCTGATCGTTTCAATCATATCATCCTCAAGCGATTTTTCTGACCTCATAACCTCTACCCTGAAAGATAAAGTAGGAGGTATGGTATCTTTCTGATAATCGAATCCGGGTCCGGAGCCTGAAGAGAAAGGTCTTTTCCCCCACTCCTTTTCCAGAATTGCAGCCCGCTCAGAGGATACACGTTTGCCTCCATATAAAGATACAATAAAGGCATCTTTAAAGCCCTTCTGCTTAATAAATGCAAGTGATTTGCTGGCGTCAACAAACCTCCTGAACATCCCCGCATAATAATTGGTTCTGTCAGTACCGGTAACCCTGAAGCCATATACCGGAGTAATTCCTTTAAAATATGAAGGAGCTACCGGATTGCGGAAAACAGCAACCTGAATCCTGTAAACAAGCCCTTCAGGTATATCAGGATCTATCATAATCTTATCGTCGGCTGCATATACTGGATTTGAAACAATTTCAAAAATTGAAAAGACTTCGGTTTCTTTAGGGAATTTAACTTTAGCGTCAGTTTTAGCTTTTGTGGTATAAACTGAATCCTTTTTTATACTTGATACTGTATCAACTGCCATACCTTCTTTATCTTTTGAAACTGAAATATCCTGCACGTATTTCTCCTGCTGTGTTTCTGATCCTGAAATACTTTTCGGATATTTATCAATTCTGGTCGAATTTTTTTTACCAATTGAAGCCATTGCCTCATTATACCTCTGATCAGCTAACTTCTGATACGCTGTCGACATCTGCTCGATCTCTGATATTTGCTTTTCCAGCGCTGGTCTCTCTGATTCAGTAAGGCTTGCGAGTTCCTCTTTTCTCTTAACAACAATACCTTGAAGTGAATCAGCTTTAACCTGATAATCGAGGGCTTCAGCAATTAATTCTTCATAGTCTGATGGAAGAGTATCAGGTGGAATACCTGTTTTGTCAACCGGTTGCCTGTCAGTTTCAGTTTTCAACTCAGGTTTTTCCTCCGTTACTAATTCTGCATCTTTTGTCTTTGTACTCCCTGCCCTTCTGATTGCGGTTTCATTCAGTTGTCCTCTTCTTTCATTACACTGGCGTATATATTCCGCAACGTTAAACTCCCTGGCTGATTTTCTTCCTGATTGATCAGCAAAAACGTTGAAAGAATTTATTGCGTCAGCAAACCTTCCTGACATTTGCTGGGCCCTGCCGAGATAAAACCACCCGTCTGCAGGCACTGTTCTGATGACAGCCGCACCCTGGAGGGCCTGTTCCAGGAGTATCACCGCATTTTCCGGATCTCTGTTCAGCTTTACCAGGCATACTCCTGAATAGTATTTATATAAAGGATCTTTTGAATATACCACCAGTAGCTCGCTGAATTCATTCAATGCCACTTCGTAATCTTCTCTGGAAAAAGCTTCAAGAGCTGATTGCCGCGAAGGTCTCGACTGATCATCCTGCGAGTAGATGATACTTTCAGACAAAAAAGTAATCAGTACGATCAAGATACATTTTATCCATCGCATTCTTCCCTGACCGATTATGTAACCTTTTTTCACAAATAGCTTGTTTTCTGACTATTAACCTTACTTGCTCTACTAATATATAACGTTTTTTGTTAATAACAATTGCAATATTTTTATCAGAATGCAATTCAAACTTCGTAAATTTACCACTAATTACAAAATTAATAATCGTATGACACAATTAAAAGAGGGAATAAAAGCACCACTGTTTGAAGGTACTGACCAGGATGGCAGGCTTGTTAAACTCAGTGATTTCGCAGGCAAAAAGGTAGTATTATATTTTTATCCGAAAGACAACACTCCTGGTTGTATAGCCGAAGCCTGCAATCTCCGCGATAATTATAACTCATTAATTGATAAAGGATTTGCTGTTGTGGGAGTAAGCATGGATAGTGAAAAATCGCATAAGGACTTCGCATCAAAATATTCGTTACCATTTCCCCTTATCTCAGATCCTTCAAAAAAAATCCTTAATGATTATGGAGTGTGGCGTGAAAAAAAATTATACGGGAAGAGCTTTATGGGAGTTGCCAGAACGACCTTTATCATTGATGAAAAAGGGATTATAGAAAGAATTATCACTGAAGTTGAAACGAAAGATCACTCAGCGCAGATTTTCAAAATATACCAATAAAATACCGGCAATATGAGCAATGAAAGAAAGGAAATAAACAAGGAAAAGCTTAAAGCACTCGAGGTTACACTGGGGAAAATAGAGAAGGATTTTGGCAAGGGAACCATTATGAAGCTGGGAGATCACGCAGTTGATAATATACAGGTGATCTCAACCGGTTCTATCGGGCTGGATGCTGCGCTGGGAATAGGAGGTTTTCCCCGCGGACGGGTTATTGAGATTTACGGACCCGAAGCGTCAGGTAAAACTACTCTTGCAATTCATGCAATAGCTGAAGCCCAAAAAAATGGCGGAATAGCTGCGATAATTGATGCGGAACACACCTTTGACCGTAACTACGCAGAGAAGCTTGGAGTAGATGTCGAAAACCTTCTGATATCACAACCCGATAACGGCGAACAAGCTCTTGAAATAGCTGACAACCTGATCCGGTCCGGAGCACTCGACATTGTGGTAATTGACTCAGTTGCTGCATTGACTCCAAAGGCAGAGATTGAAGGAGAGATGGGTGATTCAAAAATGGGCCTCCAGGCAAGGTTAATGTCACAGGCTTTGAGAAAACTTACAGCCAATATCAATAAAACAAATACTTCGTGTGTTTTCATAAACCAGCTCAGGGATAAAATAGGTGTTATGTTTGGAAACCCTGAAACCACAACAGGAGGTAATGCGCTCAAATTCTATGCCACAGTCCGTGTCGATATCCGCAGAAGCAATCAGATCAAAGAAGGAGAAGAGGTCATTGGAAACAGGACAAGGGTCAAAATTGTGAAAAACAAGCTTGCGCCACCATTTAAAAAGGCCGATTTTGATATCCTCTATGGTGAAGGAATATCCCAGCTTGGAGAAATCGTTGACCTCGGAGTCGACTTAGACATCATAAATAAAAGCGGTTCGTGGTTCAGTTATGGCGAAACAAAACTTGGACAGGGCAGGGATGCAGTTAAACAGATAATTAAAGACAATCCTGAACTGCATGATGAGTTGAAATCCAAAATAGCTAAACTGATCAGAAAACAATAATCAATATAATATCCAGACATGAATAGATCTCTTAGCCTTTTGATGATCCTGATCGTCTTTTCCTTTATTTCATGCAGACAAGAAGCTCCCGTCAGCCAGGAAACAACGCCGCAGTTAAATAACCAGCTGACTGAAGAAGAAAAAGCAGGAGGTGTGATGACTCCTGAAATCATGTGGAAATTAGGACGGCTCGGAACAGTCTCACTAGCCCCCGATGGGTCTGCTGTATTATACACAGTTACAAATATTGATTACCGAACCGAAGCAAGAATTACAAATATCTATAAAATACCTTCACACGGAGGTGATCCCGTACAGCTTACCAGCGAAGGAGGAAGCGCTCCCCAGTGGTTTGATAACGGAATGAAAATAGCATACATTAAGGAAGGTAATCTTATCACTATGAATGCTGATGGTTCAGGTAAACAGACAGTAAAAGGTCTGTCAGGTTTTGAAATCTACAGTATCTCTCCTGCCGGCAACAAAATATATTTTACAAGAAGGATTAAAATGAACCAGACTGCCATCGAAAAACATAACCTGCCAAACGCAAAAGTCCGTATAATTGATGACCTTATGTACCGCCACTGGAATTACTGGAGCGACTATTCATACAGTCATATATTTGTGGCATCTTTCGACAACAGAAGTGTATCAGGAGAAAAAGATATAATGGAAGGCCAGAGATTTGAATCACCATTGGCGCCATATTTTGATGAAGGAGAAATTTCGTGGAGTTCCGATGGAAAATATATTGCTTATACATCAAAAAGGCTGATCGGTAAAGATTATGCCAGAAGTACCAATTCAGATATCTTTCTTTACGAAGTATCTTCAGGGAAAGAAATCAATATTACCGAAGGAAACAGAGGATATGACAGATATCCCGTCTTTTCACCCGACGGGTCCAAAATAGCTTTTCAGAGCATGGAGAGAGATGGCTATGAGTCAGATCTTGACCGGCTGTTTATTTATGATATTGAAACCGGAATCCGCAGATGGCTCTCAAAGGGATGGGATTTTGATGTAGAAACCATTACGTGGGCCGATAACCAGACTCTTTATTTTACCTGTGCTTATCTTGGGACAACAGAGATATTTAAAATCAGCACTACCGGCGGAAACATAGTCAAAGTAACTGAAGGAGTCCATGACATGGGGCCTCTTGACCTTAAATCCGGAGTGCTTATATCAGGCCTGGTATCAATGTCTATGGCCCCGGAAATTTCAATTGTTGATATGTCAACAGGGCAGATTAATCAGATAACCAATATTAATAAAGATATATATGAATCGGTCAGGATGGGCAGAGTGGAAGAGCGATACATTATAACAAAAGACAATAAAGATCTGCAAATGTGGATTGTTTATCCTCCGGATTTTGATCCGGCAAAGAAGTACTCTGCTCTGCTGTTTTGTAATGGTGGTCCTCAAACACCAATAGGTCAGTTCTGGTCTTACCGCTGGAACTTTCAAATGATGGCAGCTAAAGGATATATTGTAATTGCCCCTAACAGACGGGGTAATTCCGGTTTTGGACAGGAATGGAAAGAACAGATCTCAGGTGATTACGGCGGCGCCAACATGCAGGATTACCTCGATGCTACCGATGCCATGGCTAAAGAACCTTTTGTGGATGAACAAAGACTGGGAGCTGTCGGAGCAAGCTATGGCGGATTTTCAGTCTTCTACCTTGCAGGAATTCACGGAGGACGTTTTAAAGCATTTATTTCCCACTGTGGTGTTTTCAACTTTACAAGCTGGTATGGAACCACTGAGGAGCTATGGTTTCCAAATAAAGACATTGAGGGTCCCTACTGGATCAGACCGGAAAGTTACCGTTTCTCTCCCCATTTAATAGTTGATAACTGGGATACACCAATACTCATAATAACCGGAGCTAACGATTTCAGGATACCCTTTGCACAGAGTATGGAAGCCTTTCAGGCAGCCCAGTTGCTTGAAATACCCAGCAGGCTGCTGTTCTTTGAGGATGAAACCCATTTTGTATTAAAACCGCATAATGCAATTATCTGGCAACGCGAATTCTTTGAGTGGCTGGAGACATATTTAAAGTAATCCGAGAACCTGTCTTACCTTCTCTCCTATCGACAGCTCCCCGTCGAGCCAGTGGATCTTCATACCCCTGCGCTCCATCCCCCTGAACCATGTCATCTGACGCTTGGCAAACTGGTGAATGGCTGTCTCAAGATCCCTGACCATATCGTTATAAGTCAGCTTGCCATTCAGATATAATGTAATGTACTTATATTCAAGCCCATAATAAATCAAAACATCAGGTTTAATTCCCTTATCCAGCAATTCTCTTACCTCATCAACCATACCTGCTTCAAGCCGTTGTTTCAGCCTCTCAGAGATCCTCCGGCGCCGGGTTTCCCTGTCTGACATCACACCTGCTACCAGAGAATTCAGCTCAGGAAATTGTGGATGTTGTTTCTCTCGCGCAGCATGATATTTTTCTATTTCAATAGCCCTGATCACCCTTTTTTTTGAATCCAGATCGGTCTTATTGTGAAGTTTTTTAAGAGACGATAGTAATCCGGTAAGTTCATTCATTGATTTCTTTTCAAGTTCTGTTCTGAGGATGGGATCAGGTGGTACCTTAAACATCCTGTAGCCTGAAACAATACTGTCGATATACATACCTGAACCACCACAGACAACAGGGAATATCTGCCGTTTTCTCAGATCATTATAGACTTTTATAAAATCACTTTGATACTCAAAAACATTGTATTTATATCCCGGATCAACTATATCAATAAGATGGAATGGTACACAATAACCATCAACTACATAATCATCATAGTCTTTTCCGGTTCCCAGATTCATATCCCTGTAAACCTGACGGGAATCTGCATTTATGATTTCTCCGCCGAGCTTCATGGCTACAGCAGCAGCAAGAGATGTCTTACCAGAGGCTGTTGGTCCCGTAATTACCAGTATATCATATTTTAAAGTCTTTAATCCGGGATTCATGGTGACAATACTGTAAAAGAAAGCAAGTTACCATAAATTTACTTAATTTTGCCGTGCGTGCAACCTGTTATGAAAAGCAATCCCGGCAATATCACAATTAGAAACAAAAAGGCCTCGTATGATTATGAGTTCCTCGAAAAATTTGTTGCCGGCATACAACTGACCGGAACTGAAATTAAATCAATAAGACTCGGAAAGGCCACTCTTGCCGATTCATATTGTTTTTTCAGGGAGGGAGAGCTTTATATCAGGGGAATGCATATAGCTGAGTACTGGTGGGGTAATCTTAATAATCACGATCCTTTGAGAGAGCGTAAGCTGCTTCTCACTGCCCGTGAATTGAAGAAGATTGAAAGAAAAGTAAAGGAGACAGGCCTCACTATAATTGTAATTAAAGTTTTTATCAATGAAAGAGGTCTGGCAAAAGCTGAAATTGCCATATCAAAAGGTAAAAGAGAGTACGATAAACGTCAGACTATCAAACGCAAAGACGCTGACAGGGAGATGAACCGGCTAAGAAAAGTATGAAATCAGAAATTGGGACTGAGAAGATATCTCGAGTAAAACCTGACAATATAATTCACAGCTTGGTCTGATGTATCTACAAGAGTGAATAAGTCAAGATCTTCGTTTGAGATGTTGTGTTCTTCCGCCAGCATCTCTTCTTTAATCCATCTGATCAATCCATTCCAGTATTTTTTCCCGACGAGTATAATTGGAAATTTTCCGATCTTTCTGGTCTGTATAAGTGTGATTGCCTCAAATAATTCATCAAAGGTACCGAATCCTCCGGGAAGAACTATAAATCCCTGTGCATACTTCATAAACATTACTTTCCTGATAAAGAAATGGTCAAAGGTTATCAGCTTGTCGGAGTCGATAAATGAATTTGGTCGCTGTTCAAAGGGAAGGTCAATATTTATCCCCACTGATTTGCCATTTCCACGTTTTGCACCTTTATTGGCAGCCTCCATTATACCCGGACCTCCGCCAGTAATCACTCCGTATCCATTCTGAGTCAGTTTAAAGGCAATATCCTCAGCCAGTTTGTAGTACTTATCATTGTAATGGGTTCTTGCTGAACCGAAAATTGATACACAGGGACCGATACGTGCAAGCTTTTCGAATCCCTCTACAAGCTCTGACAGTATCTTAAATACTCTCCATGAATCAGTAATATGTATCTCTTGCCAGGTTTTTTGTTTAAAAGCATCTTTAATCAGATCAGCCGGTTTCTCCATTTTGACTAACGATAAAAATTATTGTATCAAATATAGTTAAATTCTGGTGCCTTAAGTTCCGGTTTCAAAAATATTCCCGTATAACTTTCCTCGCATTCAACAAGTTTTTCAGGGGGACCTGAGAAGATAATGTTTCCCCCCTCCTTTCCACCTTCTTTGCCCAGGTCCACAATATAATCTGCCATTTTGATAACATCAATATTATGTTCGATCACAACCACTGTGTTGCCACGTGTAACAAGCCTGTTCAACACATCGAGAAGTACTCTTACATCTTCGAAATGTAATCCTGTTGTAGGTTCATCGAGGATATAAAGTGTCCTGCCGGTATCGCGGCGTGCCAGTTCTGTAGCAAGCTTAATTCTCTGGGCTTCCCCGCCGGAGAGGGTTGTTGATTGTTGTCCCAACCCTATATAACCCAGTCCAACATCCTGTAATGTTTTGATTTTATGATATATTGAAGGAATATTGGCAAAAAATTCGACCGCCACGTTAACAGTCATCTCGAGCACATCGCTGATAGATTTTCCTTTATATTTTACTTCAAGCGTTTCTCGGTTATAACGTTTACCATTGCACTCGGTACAATGAACATATACATCAGGTAAAAAATTCATTTCAATCGTTTTCATCCCTGCTCCTTCACATCCTTCACAACGCCCACCCTTTACATTGAAAGAAAACCTGCCGGCACGGAAACCCCGGATCTTCGCTTCAGTTGTCTGTTCAAACAGCTTTCTGATATCAGTAAAAACTCCTGTATAAGTGGCAGGATTTGATCGCGGGGTCTTTCCTATCGGAGACTGACTGACTTCAATCACTTTATCGAGGTGTTCAAGGCCTGAAATCTCCCTGAAGGGTAAAGCTGATTTGCCCGAATTATGAAATCTCTGTGCAAGCGCAGGATGAAGGGTCTGATTAATCAGCGACGATTTTCCGCTTCCGGAGACACCTGTAACACAAATAAATGTCCCGAGAGGCAACATAAGATCCACATTGTTCAGATTATGACCTGTAGCTCCCGTTAAAAAAAGAAATTTCCCATTGCCCCTTCTCCTGATGTCTGGCAAATGAAACTTCTTTTTATTATTAAGGTATGATGAAGTAAGTGTCTCAAAGTTTTTTATTTCATCAGGTTTCCCGCAGGCAACTACATGGCCTCCGTGACGACCTGCACCCGGACCCATGTCAATAATATGATCAGCTGATAGGATCATCTCCTTATCATGCTCAACAACGATGATCGAATTACCTGAATCCCTGAGCTGTTTCAGAGATGCAATCAGCCTCCTGTTATCCCTTTGATGTAATCCTATGCTTGGTTCATCAAGTATATATAAAACGTTTACCAGTCTTGATCCGATCTGAGTGGCCAGCCTTATCCTCTGACTCTCTCCACCTGACAGTGTTCTTGCACCCCTGTTCAGTGAAAGGTATTCCAGACCTACTTCAAGAAGAAATCCAAGCCTGTCCCTTAACTCTTTGAGAATCTCTGAAGCAATTTTTTTTTGTCTGCCCGTCATCCTGTCCTCAATATTGATCAGAAATGACGATAATTCCCTTATATCCATTGAGGACAGCTCACCGATATTTTTACCGTCTATCCTGAAAAAAAGAGATTCCTTTTTAAGTCTTGTTCCGTTACATTCCGGGCATGTATGATATTGAATATACTGATCCCTTAATCTGGTTCCGTTCTTCTTCCCGTTTATTGCCTCGATATTTCCGACAAAGTTGACCACTCCTTCAAAAGTCAGGAAATAGTTTGATGTCATACCTAGCGGAGTATTTGACAGCTTAAGCACCTCATCCGACCCGTAAAGAACCTTGTTCAGGGCATCTTCCGGAATATCTCTGATCGGAGTATCAAGTGTAAAACCGTTTTTTTCCGCAATAGCTTCAATCTGCCAGAAAATCCAGACATTTCTGTATTTTCCGAGTGGCTCTATGCCGCCATTCCTGATACTGAGCTCAGGATCGGGGATAATTTTTTTCAGATCGATGCTGGATATTTCACCCAGACCATTACAGTGAGGACAAGCTCCCTGAGGTGAGTTAAATGAGAAAGTATGAGGAGCTGGTTCGTTATAGGATAAACCTGTAACGGGACACATAAGATGCCGGCTGAAAAAACGGGGTTCTTTACTTTCAAAATCAAGAACCATCATTACTCCATCACCCTGATCGAGCGACATCAGTACCGAGTCGCGGAGACGTTTATCGGTTATATCCCCTACCCTTAGTTTATCAACCACAAGTTCGATATAATGAGTCTTATATCTGTCAAGTTTCATTCCGGAGACCAATTCCTGTATTTCTCCATTAACACGTACATTGAGAAATCCTTTCCGCCGGAGTTGTTCAAATAACTCCTTATAGTGCCCTTTTCTCCCTTTGACCAGTGGAGCTAAAAAGTAGACTTTCCTGTTGTTGAAACGATTCTTGATAAGCTCAAGTATCTGGTCATCTGTGTATTTCACCATCTTCTCACCGGAAGTGTAAGAATAGGCATCTGCGGCACGAGCATATAAAAGTCTCAGAAAATCATAAATCTCTGTAATAGTACCAACCGTTGACCTGGGATTTTTATTTGTTGTTTTTTGTTCGATGGAGATCACAGGGCTTAATCCTGTAATCTTATCAACATCGGGTCGTTCCATACCGCCTAAAAACTGACGGGCATAAGCTGACAGGGTTTCAATATAACGTCTCTGACCCTCTGCATATATAGTATCGAAAGCAAGTGATGATTTGCCGCTTCCGCTCAAACCTGTTATTACAACAAATTTATTATGCGGGATAACAACATCAATATTTTTTAGATTATGAACCCTTGCTCCAAGGACTTTTATTTCGTCGCTCATCTCTAATTTATGCCTTCAAAAATCAGAATTCAATCTCAGTCATTTCAATATTACGCATTCCTTCAACGGGGAGCTTTATCTTATATTCCTTGCCTGGCCTGGGGATAAAATATGGTTTCCTGAGCCATGGATTCAGATATTTCAGCAGTTTATAATTTGTTCCGTGTTTCTTCGCAAAATCGGTCATGTCATTTATTGCAGAATCAACTTTTGCTTCATAGTACTGTAGTTCAGGATACAATTCATCCTTGGTGATTTCGAAACCGTAACTTGACGGATCGGATATTATCAATTTGTAAGCTACAGCTCTGAAAATGTACCTTGCAGTCTCTTCAGTCAGCAACAGATCATAATAATTATTTTCTTTCTGGATCCTTATTTGTTCACCAATAGCTGATCTGCCTCCATTATATGATGCTGCTGCCAAAGTCCAGTTACCGTATTTCTCGTACGATTTTAGAAAATAATCACATGCAAACTGAGTTGATTTTTCAATGTGGTAACGTTCGTCTATCACATTATTGATCTCCATACCTGCCTCTTTCCCTGTTGCTGACATGATCTGCCAGAAGCCTGTTGCACCAGCAG
>Ga0315544_1000504_pt1 | contig 36455 bp, 26 predicted proteins | sample SalMarSW160130MG_2_FD_202543 | JGI IMG/M metagenome (GOLD analysis project Ga0315544, IMG submission 202543) | Salt marsh sediment microbial communities from the Plum Island Ecosystem LTER, Massachusetts, United States - Salt Marsh Sediment SW1601-130 ... | reverse complement strand
ATATTACCGGAGATAAGGTATCTCTTTCTTTGAAGGCCTTAAAAAAGGATCCTTGGAAATCACTCGAGAAAAAATACAAAAAAGGCGACCAGGTAAAAGGAAGAGTGACCAAGTTTAATCCTTTTGGCGCTTTTGTCCAAATTCTATCGGAAGAGAAAGGTGATCTAAAAATTCAAGGCCTTTGCCATATCTCGGAATTTGGCACTAAAGCCAAAATGGAAAAAACTTTAGAGGTCGGCAAAGAATATGACTTTCGCATCCTCTCCCTTGACCCCGAAGAGCACAGAATGAGTTTGGAATTAATAGCGAAGAGGACTTCGTCCTCTTCTTTACCTTCACTTCCATAAATGGAAGTTTAGTGAGCAATGAAAATGGACATTTTAGAGGCAAAGAAAATTGAAAACGAAAACTTCAAAGAGGCGATTAAAAGATGGCCTCGTTTTTTTGAAAGCCAAACTTTTATTGATGACCAGAAAACTTTAGAAAAATACGGTATCGGTATTCCTCAAAAGAAAGGGTTGCCCTTGGGTTATTTAAAACTCTGGCCCCAGGACTTTATTGTAGAGGAGATTACCAGACAAGGAGAAGTAGAGACGGTTTTCCCAGAAAAATTTTTGAGCACCAAGAAAGATTTTAATAGAGAAGATCCCATAATTTACGCCACCTTGGTTAAGTGCGGCGTTTCTACTATTGAGGCAGTCGAAGAATTAACTAAAAGATTGGATTTGGGGCCAAAAAACATCAAGTATGCCGGGATTAAAGATAAGCACGCCATTACCTCTCAGCGGATTTCTATCAAGAAGGGGGATATTGAGAAACTTTATCAAATTTCTTCTTCTAATTTTTTTCTGAAAAATGTTTTCTCCGGAGAAAGAGAGGTTTATTTGGGGAATTTAATTGGGAATCAATTTACAATTTTAATTAGAACAGGTTCTGATTTTAAAGAAAAGGAGTTTTTAAAAAGAGTAAAAGAAATTGAAAAAAATGGTTTCTATAATTTTTTCTATTTACAGAGATTTGGAGTACCTCGATTAACCAATCCTTATTGTGGCCTTCAGGTTTTGAAAGGTAATTATGAAAAAGCAATCTTTACGGCTATTTGCCGGCCGGGAGAAAGAGAGTTGGTTTATTTCCAAAGTTTAAGGAAAGAAGTGGAAAAGTTCTGGGGAAAGTTGGAAGAAATTGAAGAGATTTTAGAATTTTTTCCTTTAACCTTTCAAAATGAAAGGACTTTAATTAATTACTTAATAAAAAATCCTGGTGATTTTATCGGAGCTCTAAATCAGATTCCTAGAGTGGTTCAGCTTTGGCTGACCTCTCTGGCTGCTCTTTTATTTAATAAAACTCTCTCTTTTTACATTGAAAAGGGGGAAAAGCCACCGGAAACTCTTCCTTTGATTTTAACTCCCGATGAAAAAACCTGGGCTTTTTATAAAGAAATACTAAAACAACTTGATATTTTTTCTATTACTTTTGCTTTGAAAAATTTAAAACCTTTTCCTTTTATGATTTTAAAAGAGAGAGAACAAAAAACTATTGAAAAAGTAAAAATAATCAGCCAGAAAATAATCCCCCATGGTGTAATCTTAAACTTTGCTCTGCCCAAGGGCTGCTATGCTACCACTTTCTTGTCGCACCTGTTTAATTTAGTTTCAGGAAATTTACCAAAGAAGTTTTCTAATTTACCTATTGATACTAAAGCCAATTTAAACCAACCTTCTTTGGAAGAAATCTTGAATAAGTTTTCTGAAGTGGTTTCTTCGCCCTCTTGGCGATATTTGTGGCGAATTTATTAATGTTAAGAGCGCCTCGTAAAATGAGGCGCTCTAAACTTCAAGATTAAACTTTAATCACTCTTTCCTTTTCAGTAAGAACCTCTATTCCAAACGAATCAGTTAGTGACTGGAAGGCTTCAATCTGCGGGCTGATTTGGGGCCAAGGAAGAACTGCTTTAGGCTGGAATATCTCTAAAACCAAGCGAAGGTCTTCTTTATAGCCATGACCGGAAACGTGCACTGGCGCTTCTTCTGTTTCCATTTCTTGTAGACCTACTTGCTCTACCTCTCCTTCATTCACTACCACTATCTCAACTTTAGGCCGAAGAGCAGTATTCTGGTCTCGCAGATATGTCTCATTACCCGGGATACACCGACTAGAATAAATCAGGGCATCAGTGGGATAGAGAGAAAAGGGTGGTTTTTCCTCGTAGGCGATCCGCCAGAGAACCGAATGTTCTTCGGCCTGACAGCCAGTGACGAAAATCACTGACTTTTTAGAATCAGCTCCTTTCTCTTGCTTGAACCCGAGAAACTCTTTAGCGTTTTTCATACCAGCGCCAAAAAAGTGCACCTCTCTTCCCAACATTTTAGCTGCCTCAGCCAACCTGCGAATCCTCTCAAGGTTGGTTGAAAAGGAAGTGATAATCACTCGACCTTTGGCTTCAGCCATGATATCAGTGATGGTCTTTATGGCTACTGTTTCAATCGGAGTAAATCCTTCAAAGTGAGCGTTGATGATATTGAGAGAAAGAAGATCAACCGGCTCTTTGGCCGCTTCTTGGAGTAGGGCAATAGTCTTTGCCTTTGATTCTTCTTCCCAACCAGTAAGCTTGAAGTCGGCCAGATGAATTACTCTTTTTCGTCTACCCTGAATCACTAATCCCATCGTTTCTGGAATTGAATGAGGTAAAGGAATGGTGTCAATCTTGAAGGGAAGATCTTTTTCTAGTAAAACCGGCTCTCCCGGCACTACTCTTTTAGCTCTATCAAGAGCTCTAACCAGCCGGGTGTCTCCCCCTAGGGCAGCATGGCGAGAAGCAAATTGAAAAGCGGTATTAGACATAAAGAAAGAACCTCTTCTCACTTCTCTAAGATGATTGAAATGATCAAAATGGCCGTGAGTAAGTATTATTGCCTCCACTTGCCAGCCTTTAAGAAATCGCTCCAAGAGAAACTCATCACCGTTGAATTCCATTGATCCAGGATCAACTAAGAGCGCTTTTGAATCAACTGTATAGAGAAAAGCGTTAGATCCTGACATGTCGAATTCGATGCCTTCGTCAACATCAACGACTCTTATTTTTTTCTTGGGGACCCTAATTAAATGGCCAAGGTAAAAGATTTCTTCTCTCCAGAAAGTAGGCCGGCGATAGGGAACCAGTTTTACCTCTAACTCACCTCCTCGAAAGTCCCTTAGCTTTTCTCTCTCAGTTAGATTGCAAACCTCGCAGAAAGGCTGCCGACAAAGACCAACTAGAAAGTCGTTATAATTTGAAGCCCACTTGTAGCCTTCTCTTCCGCCCGGTCCAAACCGAAGCCTTGCTCTTTCAATAATCTGTATTTCAGTTTTTTTCATTATCAACCTCCTCAGAATTATTCTGTTTTAAATATCAGTAGATTATTCAGTTTAAAAATGACTAGATTATAAATTATACTATAAGATACTATTTTTGTCAAACTATTGACAAAACCGAAATTATTATATATAATTAGATTGCAACATAGCCCCTTTCCAACGTGTCACCCATAATGTCTCCTGTGGTGGGGAAGACCCCTTAAACTACTGGCCCAGGAGCAAGGAGGTTACAATGGGTAAAACAAATTCGAAGAAAAAGAAGGGAGAGAAACGACAGAACAAAAAGTTGGCTCGGCAAATTAAGGAAAGTGTCGGCTTGCCAAATGACACAAAACCCCCAGCAACAACCGAAACTAAAGAGAAAGGGAAAGGCCAAGTAATGAAAATCCCTATGACCGTAGCGGGAGTTCGGGAATATAAAGATTATTTCGGATTGCTCGCTAAGAGCGTACGAGAGAAGAAACCATTTTGGTCATTAGGATTCATCCCTGGACCAGCCGCTATTCCTGAATACGGTGAAGCCGGGGAAGTAAGAATCATTGCCGCTACACCTGATGTAGCCAAAGTACTAGGAACCGTTCCTACTCCTTGGATGCAGTGGGAGGAATTACCGGAGAAAATCCGGCAAGTACGAGTAAAATGGAAGGTTATGGTTGATAGTCTAGGCCATGAACCCAGTCCCTACAACCTAGGACTTGCCCGTAATTTGTTGGAAGGACGGATTCCCTCTAAGCATCTAACTATGGCGATGCTACACTTCCGGTATCGGAAAGGTGATCCCGAAAAACCATTCGGGATAACGCTCCTCCCCGTTCTAGTGGGAGGAAACGTCCAAGGATTGGAGGTGAAAGTCTACAATCCGGCGGGCATTCCCGATGTTCCGGACGACAATGCGATCCTAACAATCAACGAGCTGAAAGAAGGTAAGGGTCCAGTTCAAAAACTGTTAAGAACCTGCGCTTTGATGGAGAACAATTATTTTATTCGCTACAACCGTCTCGGGAATCGCCACTCCTCAACGCTAGAGAGCAGTCAAATCCCCCGCGGATCGGGTGGTAATCCCGCAACGCGCCAACGACCCACCTGGTAACTGTAAGTTACCCACACGTCTTAAATGAACCCCGAGTTTACTCTCGGGGTTCCCTCATTTTAGTTGAATCTTTCGAAAATTTTTGCTAATTTAGATATATGCGAAACTTAATTAAAAATATTGTTTTTATTTTGCTGATTTTCCTGATAATTTCAGGCGTTTTTACTCTATTTGCCCAGCCCTTTGAAAAAGAAAAAGAGTTAGCAATTACTCAATTGGTTGAGGAAATTAACCAAGGGAAAATTAAAAAAATTACCGTTACTGACTCCGAATTGGAAGTACTTTATCAAGACGAAACCAAAGCTCAGTCACGGAAAGAAACTGAAATTGCCCTGTCCCAATCTTTGATTAATTACGGCGTAGATAAAGAAAAATTAAAGGGGGTGGAAATTGAAACAAAAAAGGCCGGGGGAACCTGGACTTGGCTGGGGCCGGTTTTATTGTTTTTGTTACCTCTTTTACTTTTTGGATTTTTCTTTTGGATGATTTTTCGTCAGGCCAGAACCGGAGCTACTCAGGCTTTTGATTTTACCAGGGCCAGAGCCAGATTATTCGGCGCTGAAGGTCACCCTAAAGAAAAAATTACTTTTAAGGATGTGGCTGGCTTAAAAGAGGCCAAAGAAGAACTGCAGGAAGTAGTTGATTTTCTGAAAAACCCTAAAAAATATCTTCAAATGGGAGCCAGGATCCCCAGAGGAGTATTGCTAATAGGACCACCGGGTACCGGAAAAACTTTACTGGCTAGAGCTGTGGCTTCTGAAGCCGGAGTGCCCTTCTTTTCTATTTCCGGTTCGGAATTCGTCGAAATGTTTGTCGGAGTCGGAGCAAGCAGAGTGAGGGATCTCTTTTCTACTGCTAAAAAAGCAGGGAGAGCAGTGATTTTTATTGATGAGTTAGATGCTGTGGGTCGGTTAAGGGGAGCCGGCATTGGTGGAGGGCATGATGAAAGAGAGCAGACCTTAAATCAAATTTTAGTAGAGATGGACGGCTTTGAGAGAGAAGATACTCGAATAGTAATATCGGCAACCAATCGCCCCGATGTTTTAGATCCAGCACTTTTGCGACCGGGGAGATTTGACCGGAGAGTAGTTTTAGATTTACCCGATATTAATGACAGAGAAGAGATTTTAAAAATTCATTGTCGGGGAAAACCTTTAGCTCTTAATGTTAATTTAAGAGAAGTAGCTGAAAGAACTCCGGGATTTTCCGGAGCTGATTTGGCTAACGTAGTTAATGAAGCTGCTATTTTGGCTGCCAGAAGGGATAAACGGCAGATTTTCCAGGAAGAATTATTAGAATCAATTGAAAAAGTTTTGTTGGGACCGGAAAGAAAAAGTCATGTTTTATCAGAAAAAGAAAAGGAAATTGCTGCTTTTCATGAAGCCGGCCACGCTTTGGTCTCTGTCTCTTTGCCTCAGGTGGAAACTATTCGGAAAATTTCAATCGTAGCCAGAGGAGTAGCCGCCGGCTACACTTTGAAGCTGCCAAAAGAAGAAAGAAGGATTAAGGCTAAATCAGAATTTTTAGCTGATATGGCTACTTTATTGGGTGGCTATTGCGCTGAAAAAATAAAGTTCGGAGAAATCACCACCGGAGCTGCCAATGACCTTAAAAGAGCATCGGAGTTAGCCCGAAAATTAGTCAAAGAATACGGTATGTCGGCCTTAGGACCAGTCTCTTTTGGCGAAAAAGAGGAAATGGTCTTTTTAGGAAAAGAGATTTCCGAACAGAGAAATTATTCTGAAAAAGTAGCTACTCAAATTGACAAAGAAGTAGCCAGGTTTATAAAAGAAGCTGAAGCAAAAGCAAAGAAGATTTTAGCGAAAAAGAGAGCTTTACTGGAGAAAATCGCCAAAAGATTGATTGACAAAGAAACCATTGAAAAAGAAGAGTTTGAAGAATTAGTTAAAGGCAGGAAGAAAAAGACAAACCAAGAAGAACCCTTGCCAAAAAGGCGAAATTCAGTAAAAGTGAAAGTTAGACAAGTGTAAAGGGCATGTAGTTCAGGGGTTAGAACGCCACTCTTATAAAGTGGAAGTCGATGGTTCGAATCCATCCATGCCCACACCTGGGGCGGTTAGCTCAGTTGGTTAGAGCGTCTCACTGACATTGAGGAGGTCAGAGGTTCAAGTCCTCTACCGCCCACATGAAATTTAATATTCTTTACGAGGACGAGAATGTTTTAGCAATTAATAAGCTGGCCGGTGTGAACGCTGACGATATACCTAAAAGAGTGCATCGTTTAGATAAAGATACTTCTGGAGTCCTTTTGGTGGCCAAAAATGACAAAAGCTTAGAATTTTTCCAAAAACAATTTCAGGAAAGAAAAGTTGAAAAGAAATATTTAGCCCTGATAGTCGGTAATCTGAAAAATAAAGAAGGAGAAATTAAAACCCTGCTGGGTCGCTCCCCTAAGGACAAAAGGAAACAAAAAGTTTTTTTGCCTAAAGATCCAGGGACTGAAGGAAAAAGAGAAGCTATAACAAAATATAAAGTGTTGCAAAGTTTCGAGAATTATGATTTGATTGAAGTTGAACCTCTTACTGGCAGAAAACATCAAATTAGAACCCATTTTGCCTATTTAGGCCATCCCATCGTTGGTGATAAACTTTATAGTTTTAAGAATCAACTTTGTCCAAAGGGCCTGAAAAGACAATTTCTCCACGCCAGCTATCTTAAAATAAAAATGCCCAACGGCGAAGTAAAAGAATTTAAATCAGATTTGCCAGAAGAATTAAAGCTATGCCTACCCAAATAGAAAATTTCAACAAATCTCAATTAAAAACTGACTTGCCCGACATCAGGCCGGGAGATACGGTTCGGGTTTATCAAAAAATTACTGAAAAAGGTAAAGAAAGAATTCAGGTTTTCGAAGGCATAGTTTTAGCTAAAAAACACGGAAAAGGAATCACTTCAACCATTACTGTAAGAAAGGCAGTTTCAGGAATTGGAGTAGAGAAAATTATCCCTGTTCATTCCCCCACTATAGAAAAAATAGAAGTAATGAAAAAGGGGAAAGTCAGAAGAGCTAAACTTTATTATTTAAGGGGTGCCAAAGGAAAGAAGGCCCGGTTAAAGACAATAGAAACAACAGAATAGGCGCGGGTGCTGTAATTGGTAGCCAGGCTGGCTTGAGGTGCCAGTGCCCGTAAGGGCGTGGAGGTTCAAGTCCTCTCCCGCGCACAGCGCTATGGTAAAATTGAGAAAATTCTCGTTTTCGGATTTAGAAAGAGTAAGAAAAATAGATAAAGTTTCTTTTCCTGACCGAGCTTCTTATTCAGAAAACTTCTTAAAGAAACTCTCTCAAAATTATCCTCAAGGATTTGTGGTAGCCGAAGAAAACAAAAAAATCATCGGGTATACTATCGGTCGGCCGAAAAACGGCCAGGCGGAAATTATTTCTTTGGCTGTAGATCCTGGGTGGCGAGAGAAAGGAATTGGAACAATTTTAACTAAATTTTTAATAGAACATTTTCAAAAAGAAGGTATAAAAGAGGTTTTTCTTTATGTTCGAACTAAAAATAAAGGGGCTGTTTCTTTTTACCAAGAATTAGGATTCAAAATTTCAGAAACGCTTGAAAGCTTTTATAGTAACGGCGACAATGCTTATTCGATGAAGCTGTCGCTTCATCTCAATCCTCACTCGGCTTCGCCTCGCTTGGATATTTGATGGAAAAGGGTACGGGCGGCTAGCTCAACGGTTAGAGCGTCTGACTTACATTCAGGAGGTTATAGGTTCGAATCCTATGCCGCCCACCAGGTTTAAGGTTTAAAGTTTATAGTTTATAATAAATTATAGGCCGTGGTAGCTCAGTGGTAGAGCACATCTCTGAAAAAGATGGGGTCGCCGGTTCGATCCCGGCCCGCGGCACCAGGCGGGAGTAGTTCAGTGGTAGAACGTCTCGTTGCCAACGAGAAGATCGCGGGTTCAAGTCCCGTCTCCCGCTCAGGCGATGCTTGACATTAACTCTTAAATACGTTAATATGGTAAAACCCCTTAAAATGGGGTTTTAAGATGGATTATCACTTAAGCTTCCCTGCTTTGGCAGGACGAAATCTCTTAATTGGAGTGGTGATTACGGGAATCCTGATAGGATTAGCACCTGTTTCTGAATCAAAAAACCAGGAGGCCCGAGCTGGGCTGCTGAAGGTTTTGGCTTTGGAAGACCCAGAAGAGCTTGCTTTAATTGAAGGAAACAGCTTAGTAGCTGTCTCTAATCCTTTAAATCCTCCCCCTCCAACTTTAAGAAAAATACAGGTAATTGTTACTGCCTATTCCAGCTCTCCCTGGGAGACTGATGAGGAACCTTATCTTACTGCTGCCGGTACCTGGGTAAGAGATGGGATTATCGCCAACAATTATTTACCTTTTGGCACTAAGGTAAAGATTCCCGAATTATACGGTGATAAGATTTTTGTGGTAGAGGATAGGATGAGCTGGAAAAAGGGCAATTACCATATTGATATTTGGTTTCCTTCCCATTGGGAAGCAAAGAATTTTGGGGCTAAAACAACCTATATTGAAATTTTAGAAAGTTAACTCTTATTTAACTTGGTTTAGCAATAAAAAAACCCGCTTTCGGCGGTATTTTTTATTTGTGCCCGGGGAGGGAGTCGAACCCTCACAAGCTTACGCTTACAAGATTTTAAGTCTTGCGTGTCTACCATTCCACCACCCGGGCAAATATCATTAAATATCTGAGGTCGCGGTGGGATTTGCACCCACGTATAACGGTTTTGCAGACCGTTCCCTTACTACTTGGGTACGCGACCTTATCGAATTATTTTAGCATTTTTTCTTATTTTTTCAATCTTTTTGTTGATAGTCAATGAATTTTGCATTCATTTCCACCTTCACTTTGTTTCACTTCGTTCGGTTTTTAATTTCTTCTAAAAGCTCCTCCACTTCGCCGGCCTCTCGGGTTTTCTTTTCTTCCCTAAATTCTATTCTAGGAATAAATTTCATCTTTAACCGTCTATTTAATTCTTGCTGGATATCATAAATCCGTCTGTTAAGTAGCCTTAAAACTTTCTCATTTTGATTTTCGGGTAAAGTACTAATAAAAACTTTAGTTTGGTTTAGATCGGCTGAAGTTTCCACTCTGGTTACTGTCGCTAGAAGACCTTTAGAAAACTCCACTTCCCTCAAAAGAATCTGGCTTAGTTCTTTTTTTATTAATTGATTGACCCGAGGAATACGTTTGGTCATTAGAAATTAGGAATTAGGAGTTTATAATTCGCCTTTTTTTCTTTCTTCGACAAAAATTACTAAAATATCTCCTTCTTCAATCTTAGTATTGCCTTCATAAAGAACGCCGCATTCTTCGCCTTTGGTAATTTCGTCTACATCTTTTTTATTTTTTTGAAGATTAATCATTCTTCCTTTGCCAATCAGTTCTTCTTCTTTAAAAACTTCAATTAAGGCTCCTTTTTTCACCACTCCCTCAGTTACTCTTCCTCCGATAATCTGGCGGTTTTTCTCGGTTAAGAAAACGACCAAGGCCTTAACTTTTCCCAAATCAATCCGAACTTGTTCTGGTTCCAGAATTTTTTCCATAAACTTGCGCACTCCTTCTACCAAATCATAAATTACTTCAAAGTTCATTACTTTTACTTTTTCCCTCTCGGCTAACTTCTGAGCTACTGGGCTTAGCTTGACTCTAAATCCTATAATAATCGCCCGGCCGCCTTTGGCCGTTTTTATATCAGAATCAGAAATTTGGCCAGCTTCTGATTTTAAAACTCTTAAAATAACTTTTTCTTGGGGAAGTTCTTTTAAGACCCCTGCAATGGCTTCGGCCGTCCCTAAAACATCGGTTTTCAGAATAATATTTAAGACTTTCTGGTCCTCTTTTACTTCTAATCTGCCAGCTGGCGGACTCACAGCTTTTTCTTTAGACATTTTAAGAAAGCTTTTAGCTTCTTCCATACTGGAAAAAACTTTAAACTTTTCACCCACCGTAGGAGCTTTTTCAAAACCAATTACCCGAACTGGCTGAGCCGGGTAGGCCTCTTTAATCGGCTTTCCTTGAGAATCCTCCAAACTTTTAGTTTTCCCTAAAACAGAAGGTGTAGCAATAATATCTCCTGGTTTCAGAATTCCTTCATTTAAAAGCAGATTGGCAGTCGGTCCTTTCTGACTGTCCAAATAAGATTCAATTACTACTCCCTGAGCTGGCTTCTGGAGATCAGCCTTTAAATCTTCCATTTCCGCCACCAAGCATATCAACTCTAAAAGACCTTCAATTCCTTTACCAGTAGTGGCTGAGATTTCTATTGAAGGAACTTTTCCGCCCTGCTCCTCTACCAAAATTTCCTCTTTGACTAATTCCCGTTCAGCTTTTCTGGGGTCAGCTTCCGGACGGTCAATTTTGTTTAGAGCTACGATTGTGGGGAGGCCCACCATTTTAATATGAGAAATTGCCTCTTTGGTTTGAGCTTGAACGCCTTGAGTGGCATCAACTACTAAAACCGCGATGTCGGCCACCTTGGCGCCTCGCGACCTCATCGCTGAAAAGGCCTCATGGCCCGGAGTATCAATAAAGGTAATTTTTTTATTACCTTGTTCAATTTGATAAGCACCGGTGTGCTGAGTAATACCACCAGATTCTTTGGCTGTTACCCGGGTCTTTCGGATATAATCCAGAATTGAAGTTTTACCTGAATCAACATGGCCGAGCACCACCACTACCGGTGGCCGAGTTGTTAGATTTTGTCTTTCCATTATGGTTCTTGATTGCTTTTTCAATAGCTTTTTTTTCTTCTCCAGATAAAGAGTATTCAGAAGTTCCCTTTTTAATTGGTTTTCCATAAACTCTATTTCCTTCCCGACTATATAAACTGGTAACCACCACCCCGTCATCCTTCCCGTCCAAAAGAGCAACGGAAAAACTCTGATCGCCGCCGATTTCAGAAAAAGGATTAAATCTGACTATGCCCACTTTTTGAACCGAGAACTGGCTTTCCTGCTTTAAAGTTTTTAATTCTTCAGAAAGCTTTTCAAGATTCTTTTCCAAATCATTAAATTGAGCCAAAACTTCTTTTAAATTTCCTGGTTCTTTTTTTGGTTTTTTGAAAAAACGCATCATAGCGGAGGGTGCAGGGCTCGAACCTGCAAGGGAATATTCCCACTGGTTTTCGAAACCAGCGCATTGCCATTCTGCCAACCCTCCTCCTTCTCAATTTAGACTAATTTTATTAAATTTTCAACTGCCTTCTTCGGAGGGCTATTTTTATAGATTACTTTATAAATTTCATTAATCATTGGTAAATCCAATTTATGAATTTTTCCTAAATTATAAAAAGCGGAAATACTGTCAAAACCTTCAACCGTTATTTTTCTCTCAATAATTTCCTTTCTCAATTTTTTAGCATCAGAGAAAAGAGCTTGGCCAAATTGAAAATTTCGAGAAAGAGGGTTAGTTGAGGTTAAAATTAAATCTCCTAAGCCGGCTGGCCCCAAAAAGGTTTTTCTTTTAGCCCCCGTTACTTTACCAATTTTTATCATTTCTTTTAAGCCAAACTGAATTAATCCTTTTTTAATTTTTTCGACTTCTGAATTATGAATATCTGCCTCTACCAAACTAATACCGATAGCTAAGGCATTTTTTAAGGCGCCGGCTAACTGAACCCCGCTCAAATCGGTGGTAGTTGAAACTCGGAGAGGTTTTATTTTTAAAAGTCCTTCAAGTTTCTTTAAAAATTTTTTATTTCTAGAAGCTATTACTTCTTTAGCTGGCTTTCCTTTAATGATTTGTTTGGCAAACCCTGGGCCAGACAAGTGAGCATAAGGGATATCACCTAAAAGTTCTTCGACAATTTGAGAGGGAACTTTCAGAGTTTCTTTTTCTATTCCTTTAGCAATTCCTAATAAGGGTGGTAAATTTTCTAATTTTTTGAGTTTTAATAAAGTTTTTCGGAAGTTGAAGGAAGGAGAAGCAACAATAATTAAATCTGCTTTTTTAATTATTTTTTTAAAATCCGAAGAAATAAAGATTTTTTTGGGAATTTTAATGTCCGGCAATCTTTCATTTTCTCTAAATTGGGAGAGTTTCTTGGCCAATCTACTATCGCTATACCAAAAACTTATATCATTTCTCCTGCTTAAAATAATTCCCAGGACAGTGCCCCAGGCACCTGGTTCTAAAACAGCAATTTTCATGTGGACCCGAGGGGACTTGAACCCCTAACCTCCTCAATGCCATTGAGGCGCTACCACCATTGAGCTACGGGCCCCTGGTGCCCCTACTAGGAATTGAACCTAGATTTAGAGCTTAGGAGTCTCTTGTTCTATCCGTTGAACTATAGGGGCAAGTGTCATAAAAATATTTTAGCAATTTTTTTCTTTGTTGACAAGTTAAACTATGCTAAAATGAATTATATGCCCGAAAAATCTCCTATTATTGAAATAGCAAAGAAAGTCTGTCCAGCGGTAATTACTATTGTCATCTCTAAAGACCTGCCCAAAATAGAGGGTTTTTATTTATTTCCTTTCGGTAGGGAAAAATTTGTTGTTCCGAAATTCAATAAAAAAAGGGAGAGAACAAAAATTGGGGGAGGGTCTGGCTTTATCGTTTCTCCCGATGGTTATATTTTAACCAGTTCTCATGTAGTCGGTGACCCGGAAGCAGATTATACTGTTCTTTTTGAGCCAGAAAAAAAATACCCAGCCAAAGTAATATCCCGAGACCCCATCAATGACGTTGCTATTCTGAAAATTAAAGGTAAGAATTTTCCTTGTCTGGAGTTGAGCGATTCAGAAAAAATTGAATTAGGTCAAACTGTAGTAGCCGTCGGCAATGCCTTGGGAGAATTTCACGACACGGTCAGCACTGGGGTCGTTTCGGGAATGAGTAGAGTCATTACTGCTTTCTCTGGCTTAACGGAGCAAGCTGCCTATTTAAAAGGGCTAATTCAAACTGATGCAGCAATTAACCCTGGGAATTCAGGCGGCCCTTTAGTAAATATCGAGGGAAAAGCAATAGGTATTAATACAGCCACTGTTATGGGAGCTCAAAATATTGGCTTTGCTATCCCAATCAATTATGCCAAAAAAGACTTAGAGGAAGTGAAAAAATACGGAAAAATAAAAAGGCCATTTTTAGGAGTGAGGTACGTCCTTTTAAACAAAGCTATAGCTGAAAAAAATAAATTACCGGTTAATTACGGAGCTTTAATTATTAGGGAAACTTTAGGAGAATCAGCTGTGGTAAAAGGGTCAGCGGCTGATAAAGCTGGTTTAAAAGAGTTTGATATAATTTTGGAATGTAACGGAGAAAAGATTTCTGATAAAAATCCTTTAGCTAACCTTCTTCAAAAACTTGGTATTGGTCAAGAAATTTCTCTGAAAGTTTTGCGAGACAAAAAAGAAATAATTCTAAAAGTAAAATTAGAAGAAAAAAAATAAAAGAAATCTAAAAACAGCTTGAGAGGGCTGTTTTTTACTTGGGTGGTCGAGGAGAATCGAACTCCCATCACCTGAGCCACAGTCAGGAGCTTTGCCATTAAGCTACGACCACCAAATGGTGCCCCTGCGAGGAATCGAACCTCGATCTAGACCTTAGAAGGGTCCTATTCTATCCGTTGAACTACAGGGGCTTAACCTTGCTATTTTATCTCAAAAAATTACTCTAGTCAATTCGAAGGGATCAGGATACTCTTTGGTATCGGCCGCTTTAAACCTCTTTTCTTTCTCTTGCCAAACTTCTAAAACTTTCTGAAAAGTTGTTTCTTTAAACTGAAGATGAGCCCCAGAAATTTCTGGTGTTTCTTTTTCAGCTAAAACGCTATATTTATAGAAAATTAAGCAACCGGCAATTAGAGCAATTAATAAAAAACCAAAAAAGGTTAAAAAAGCCCGCTCTCCTAAAGTTCTAGGTATTTTGTTCAAAAAATCTTTAATTTTCTTTAATTTTATCTGTTTTGGCCTGGGCATATTTTAATTCGTAGGTTATTTAGTGAAAACTTTTAAAGAAAGGTTGACCCGAACATTACCCTCCTCTGTTTCGGTTAATTTTGTAACATTTAAGGTCTGAATCTCAATCAAATAGTCGCTTGATTCAAGTTTTTCTAAAAATCTCAGGAAGTTAGAAAATAAACCGGAACAATTTGACTGAACCAAAAAAGCCGGCCAGGTTCCTTCGTTGGTTTTCTGAGTTAGATAAGAAACTTTTAAGGAAATCTGTGACTCCCCGGCTATTTTTTCTAAGAAATTAATGAAATCTACCGGAAGCTCTGGGTCTAAAAGCATCTCTTCAATCTTCTCTAAGTTTTCTTTATTTCTCTCGGCAAAGGGTTTAAATTTCTCAAGGTTTTTAGTTTCGGTCTCTAAGGTCTTTAAAGCTGATTTTTGGGTAAGAATTGCTTTAGAATTTTTTTCAATCTCTTGAAAAAGAGGATAAATCAAAAAAACAACGAAACAAATACTTAAGATAAGAAGAGTAATTATAGAGATTTTAATTTTATTAGATGTGGTCATTTAGCAAAGTTCATTGAACATCGAAGATTGAAATGAATTGAAGATTCATTGAACATTGAAGATTCATTGAACTTTAAAGTTTGCGGTAAAATTAACATCAACCGGCTCTACCCAATTTTCTGGCGGAAAATAAACTTCTTTAAATCGTTCTTCTTTTTCTAAGTATTTCTTCAAGTCAATTAAGGACTGGCGAGTAGGAGAATAACCAGCTAAGAAAATATTTCCTGGATATTTGTCTTTTTCTAAACTCACCGAACGATTAAAATTTAAAGTAGTTAGGTAAATCCCGGAAGGAAACGTATCGGTAATGGTATTGGAAATTTCAACTAAATCTAATTCTTCTTGATAAAAAGCATTAAGCTTAGAAAGGGCTGAATTTAGACTCTTAATTCTTTCGGTAAGATTTTGAAGCTGGACATTTTCAGTTTGTTTTTGCTCAAAAAAAACTCTCTGAACGGCTATTTGTCCTTCAATTGAGACTTTTATTGAAAATAAAATTAAAAACAAAGAAATTAAAAAAGCTAAAATAACTATTCCCAAAATTAAAACCAGTTTAAGGCTTTCTTCTTGTTTTAACTCGTTTTTTTGTTGTTGAGGAAGTAGGTTAATCATTTACTGAGTTTTTATTTATAAAAATGGACGTGAAGAAAAGGATAAAATCCTTTTCGTCTATTGTTTTATTCCTCGTAGAGCTAAACCTAAAGCGGTAGTATAACTAAGGGCTTTTTCTGAAGGAAGTTCTTTCTTTCCCGTTAAAGGGTCGGCTAAAATATTCACCCAAGGATTACCCAACTCAACTTGGGTTTTTAGCTCCAGAGCAAGAAGTCCGGAAAGTCCCTTAAGGTTAGCTCCGCCTCCACAAAGATAAATTTTTTCTACTTCTTTACTATTGGGCGGCAAATGCTCATGGGAAGCGTGAGTTCGGTAGTATTCTAAATGTCTTTTAATTTGTTGAATTAAATCAACCAAAGGAGGAATAAGAGCTTCAAAAATTTTTCCTCTTTCTACTTTTCTTTCCGACTTTTCCTTTTTTATCTTCAATTTAATTTTTTCTTCCAAGCCGTGTTTAATTTTTAAATTCTCAGCTTTAAGCAAGCTTACTCCTAAGGATTTAGCGATGATTTCGGTAAAGCCTTTGGAAGATACGGGGATAGAAGAAGTAAAGCGAAGAGAATTGCCAGAAAAAACAATAAAACTGGTCCGGCTCTCCCCTAAATCTATTAAAAGCACTGGGTTGGTTGTGGCTTGATTTTTAATTAAAGCTCGAGCTATAGCTGAAGATTCAATCTCTAAAGTTAAGGGTTTTAATCCGGCTAATTTAAAAGCCGAGATATATGGGTCAATCGTCTTTTTAGGTAAAGCTGCAATTAAAACATCGAGGTGATCGAGGTGATCGTAAACCGGAGAAACAATTTGAGAGTCCAAATAAACGCTCTCAATAGGTAAGGGAATATAATTTTCAGCCTCATAAATTACGGCTGATTTTAATTCTTCTCTTGCCATTTTGGGCATCTGGATTACCTGCAAAAAAGCTTTCTCTTCTGGTAAAGCAGCTACCACATAGGGGGTTCTTATTTTTTCACCTTTTACTTTTTTGAGAGAATCGCTAATAATTTTAGCCAGAGCTTTCTCGTTTTTAATTTCGCCTTCCTTTATTATCCCTGGCTTAATTTCTTCTTCAGTAAAAGAAGCTAAATCAAAAGCTTGACCCTTTTTTTTAAGCGAGACTATCTTCAAAGATAAATCAGAGATGTCCAAGCCAAAAGTTTTAGGTTTTAATGATAAAAAATCGGTGAACATTTTATTTTACAGCTCCTCCCATTCTTTAAACTCGAAGGTTTCGGAAGTATAAGGAAGGAAGGCAGGAGGATTATAACTTTGTTGGGAGTCGTAAATATTTTCTCTTTTTTTATACCCCGAAGCTAATCCCCCCCAAGTATAGCTCCATTTAGTCCCCACTCTTCCGTCGCTAACTACTGAGCCATATATTTCTAAATATTCTTTTATGCAATCGGCTGGATAATCATCGCAGTCATAATGATTTCTACCAAAATGCCCGGTTTGGGCAATGTATATCCCCTGCAATTCCATAGAATTGGGAGAGTGAAGAGTAATTAAATTGTTGTGCTGAGCTAATAAAACCAAACCGTCGGAGCCATCTTTATATTGGTAAAGAATATCTCCCGTCAGCCAAGCATTGGTTTCTTTAGCCGAGTCTTCCAAGTCAGCAGAAACTACTGTCAGTTTTCCCTCCACTTCTCCTTCTATCCAGAGGTTATCTTCAATAAAAATTAAACCGCAGTCGCCGGGAACGAGATAATTTCCCAAAAAAATTTTATCACCGATTACTGAATATTCCCAATGCCAATTAAACTCTTCATTGTAAGCATAAACCGGATCCAGGTCAGTAATTTTGTAAACATCGATGCTTTCTTTATTTAATATAACATAATATCCTTCTTCATCTGAAGGCGGAAGATAAATCCCTTGACCTTGGTTTTTAGTTAAATCCTTAATGGTAGCCAAATCCATAGTAATGCCCTCAAAATCAAACCGCGGGACTGGAAACCTGAAAAGTTCTTCGTTCCCATTAGCAGTAGTAAAAACACCGGGGCAACGACAAGCATTTCCTTCTCTGTTGCAACCGCTAGGACAATTTAGATAATTACAACCGAAAGATTCGGTACAAAGCCAAGTTTCTTTGGCTGAGGTTACTAAAGCATTATTTTCACCATCCATTCTAATGCCGCCGTTAGAATGGTAAGGGCCTTTTATTTCTCGGTCGGAACCTGCCCAAACGTTGTCGTTTAAAAGGTAAGCGTAATCTGCCACTGAAGGACGAATATATTTAATTTTAACTTTTCTTTCCGCATCAGGACATTGCTCAGTCCAACCAGTAGAAATTAAGCTCACCGCTGTAACTTCACCACATTGAATATTTCCATTAATTTCTAAGCTGAATTTGCCTACCACTTTCCCTTCTGAATCAGAATAGGAATGCTCATAAGGTCCGCAAACCGCACAAGGAGGAGTATCGCAGCACCAGGCCTGGCCGTCTTGAAGGTCGTTGGGGAAATGATTAAGGTGCCAACGATAATAATCAATCCCTGCTTCGGCAATATGAAGGGCTTCGTTCCAAGCTACCTTTTGAGAGGCCTGTCTTAACTGGAGCAAAATAAAACCTAAAAGGGCAGAAAGCAAAAGCAAAAATATTGTTCCAAAAACCAAAACATAGACAGTAATTATTCCTCTATTATTTTGGAATTTCATTTAGAGGTTGGTTTTTAAATTTCTAATTTGAGTATCGGACTGTAAAAAGAAATCATCTGGCGATCGATTAGGATTAACATTAATTATTAATTCCAGGTGGACTAAAGTGGTCTTTTCTAATCTGTCAGCTGCACCAAGTGGATTATAGTCTCCGTCAAAATAAGTAAAAACTGGCTTTTCCTTGGCTTCGTTTTGAATATTTTCTGAAATAATAATAACCTCTTCACCCTCTGAAGGATAACTGATCGGCCAGCCAGTGGGTTCTGTTACTCCTTTTTTAAAAACTGCTTGGGCTTGAGCGCTGGCAGTTTCTTGCCAACTAAATACAAATTTGGCTTTTAGAGAATGGTTGGGTTCTTGCCAATCACAAAAATTCCCTACTTGAAAAGAAGCATCAGCGGTAAAATGGATACTGTCGTCTGCAGCCTGAGTTGTTACATCAAAAGCAGTCAAGTCTTGAAAAGCACCCACGCATTGGCCACAAGAAAAACCAGCACAAAGAGTACCTAATTTTACTCCATCAGCATAAATATCTACTTTTTCGTTACTAGAATCTAAATCTCCCTCCACGCTAACTTTGACTTGGGCCGACTCTAAAGAATCTGTTAAAAAATCAAAAAAAGAAACATTACAACTCCCTCCGCTGCTAAAACTTACGCATTGGTCTGTCAGAGAACCACTTCCTCCTCCAGCTGGTTTAATAAAATATCTTACCCTTTCTACTGCTTCGTCTTTATCGATATCTGAATAAAAAACGAACTCATAATCGTCAGCTTTTTCAACAACATAAGCACCGTCGTCTCCTACTCTGGCTTCTCTAATTTCTTTAACCATAACTTCTACCCCTTTCCTGGCCTCATTGATAGCTGTAGCCTGCTGAAAAGTATAGCTATGGGCCCTATAACCAAAAACGACAAAGTTGAACAGCGCTCCCGCCACTAAAGCGAAGACAAAAATAGTTATTAAAGTTTCAATTAAGGTAAAGCTATTTTTCATCTTTAACTAGGGGAAAGAATTAAATAAGCGGTAGTAGAGGTGTCTCCCAAGACATTAATTTGACCGGTATAAACTTGATAACCTTCAGCTGTAATCTCTAAATTATAGGTGGCTTCCTCCAAGGGAATAAAAAAGGTTTCTCCTCCTTCGTTGGTCTGTTGAGTTTTGTCATAAGCTAAACCAAAATTGTAAATTCTAACATTAGCGCTAAAGATAGGGTTGGAAGTTTCCGAATCCTTTACTTTTACCAAAAGAGTGTTTTCAGCCGATAAAAAAAGAGTTGAAAGTTGGGTGGTATTAGGCGAAAGAGCTACTGTTAAGCTGCCGTCTGGTTGAATTTCACCCGGTATTCCTTCTTCAAGTTCTACGTCTTCATCATTAATGCTAAAATCAGAAAAATTATAAGTATCCCATTCTAAATCAGAAATTTCTCCAGAATAAACTATAATATGTCGGCTAGGAGGGTACTTATAAATCGGCTCTTCCGCCTCATCTTTACCCACTAATTTTTCTCCTCGCAGAGTGAAGGTAGCTGTGACTGGATTAGCTACTCTGGTAAAATAAGATACTTTCCATTCCAAAAGAGTAGGGGTTTGAGAAAGATCAGCGGTAGAAAGGGTAGCTTTAGCTCGCAGAGTATTATAAACAACACAGTCCAACGTAGACAACTCTACTGGAGAAAGGCCCAAACCAGTAGAATTGTTGGGTAAATCTTCATTAGGAATTAAAGTCCACTCTGAAATATCAGTATCAAAATATAAGAGTTGATAAATAATATCGCTGGCAGCAGGAACTGATTCTACCCAACTAAATTGCTCCCAGCCCTGCAAATTGGGAGAGCTAATATCGGTGGAAATAAGGTAGCCTGAGCTGAAATAATCACCGTTAGTTTTAGCTAAGGTTACCTCACCATTACTAACAACAATGTTGGATTGCTCTGAGATTTTGTCCGCATTGTCGAAATTATCTTCAAAACTGGTTTTTCCTCGGGAAGATTTGGTTTCTATTGAAAAAGCGCTAAGAATATCAATAGAAAAACTCTTTTCAGTAATTTGGCCCTCTAAAATGGTAGCGTTGGGCCTTTCTGGAGTAGCTATGACTTTGGAATCATAAATATCGCCAGATTTAAAAGTTTGCTCGCTACTATAACCAGCTTTACTAATAGTAATTTTGTAATTTTCGTCTACCGAAGAAGTGTCCAAAAAAATTCCTCTTTCTCCTGCACATTCTCCGTTAGTATCGGTAATACAATATTCAATAGTGCCGTTATTGATATCTTCTACTTGTACTTGAGCATTAACTATTCCTATCCCTTGAGCATCGAACACCGAGGCCTCCAGTACTCCTCCTTGTCTTTCGCATTCTTGGATGTCATTTTTAGGAGCAATATCAGTAGCTAAACTTACATCTCCCAGAAACCTGCCGGCCCAAGAAACGGTAACTGTTACCGTTTTATAATCGCAGAGGCAGGTATCTCCAATATCGGCAGGATTGTTGCGACAATCAACATCAGTTAAAATTGTATATTTTTGAGTATCTGAAGGATAATATTCAATAGCTGGCAGAACTCCATTTTCATCTACTCCTTCTATCCCTATCTTTTGATAGGGAAGATTTCTAGCTTCTTCTAATCTTTGATTAGCTAAGGCAGTAGCGATAATTTTTTCTTTAGATTTACTTACTACCTTAAGTCCTAATTGAAAAATGCCAAAAATCCCAAGAAAAACAATAAGGACCAAAGCTGTACCTACCATTACATCAATAAATGTAAATCCTTTTTCTGGCTTCATTTTTTTAGATGGCCCCGAGCATCGAATACATTGGCTGAATCATTGAAACAGCAAAAAAACCAATTACCCCCCCAATAATAACCATTAAAACTGGCTCAATTACTGAAGCTAAGTTTTGAGTAGTCCGGCCTACTTCGTCTTCAAAAAAATCAGCCAATTTCCCCAAGACGGTGGAGGTTTCACCGGTCTCTTCTCCTACAGCAACCATCTGAACTATGATTGGAGAATAGATATCTTGATAAGGTTTTAAGGCCTCGGACAATTTCTCTCCTTTTCTTACTTTTTGAGCTGATTGATTAATGGCGTTTTTATAAAAAATATTCCCTAAAGTACCCGAAGTAATTTCTAAAGCTCTCACAATAGGAACACCGGCAGAAATTAGAGAGCTTAAAGTCCGGGTAGTAGAAGCAGAATTAGTTTTCTTTATAATGGGGGAAACAATGGGCATTTTTAAGATTAAACTGTCCATTACTCTTTTCCCTCTTTTAGTTTTTAACCCTTGGGAAAGAAGAGACATTAAAATAATAATAATTAAAATCACTAAATACCATTTAGTAGTTAAAAATTTAGCTAAACCAATGACTATTTGGGTGGTTAAGGGAAGCTCAATATTTAATTCTTCAAAGGTTTCAGCCAACTGAGGAACGGTTGTGACAAGCATTAAAATACCAATGCCAATCATGACGCAAATAATTACAGCGGGATAAATCATCGCTCCTTTAACTTTTGATTTCAACTCGTATTCTCTCTCTATTTGTTGAGCTAAAATTTTTAAAACTTCTTCTAAAGTTCCCGCCTCTTCCCCTACTTTAATCATATTACGGAAAAGTTCAGAAAAAATGTTTGGCCAGTTATTTAAAGAATCAGAAAAATTTTTCCCTTTTAAAATCTGTTCTTTTATGTCTAACAAGGCCCTCCTAAACTTCTTGCTTTTAGTTTGAGTAGTTAATGTTTCTAAAGCCCGAGGTAAAGGTAAACCGGCAGCCACCATCACCTGAAGGTTTCTGGTAAACATCATCTTTTCTGGTAAAGAAACTCTATCTAAAAAGGGGAGGGAGAAAGTAAATTTTCTTTTCTTTTTTTCTGCTTCTTCTGGTTCAGCTTGAATTAAAATTAAACCCTGCTGCCGCAGGATTCTTGCTAATTGATATTTATCTTTAGCTTCTAAAACTCCTTCCCTTTCTTCCCCTTCCAAGGTTTTAGCTGTATAAGTATAAGTTGCCATTTATTCTATAATTACTCGGAGGACTTCTTCAATGGTGGTGATCCCTTGAGCAGCTTTAATAAAACCATCTTCAATCATGGTTATCATCCCTTCTTTCTCAGCTTGAGCTTGAATTTGGTCCGAAGTAGCTTCCTTTACAATTAATTCTTTAATGGTTTCAGTAATCGGCAATATCTCGTAAATTCCAATTCGGCCCTTGTAACCATCGGGGCAGTTTTTGGCCGGTTTAGGGCGATAAAAAGTTAGGTCTCTAAGATTTTGATTGGGTTTAGCTAATTTTTCCTTCTTAAGGATCTCTAAAATTTTTTCTAGATTGCAATATTTTTTTAAATTTTTTATTTCCGAGTCTTTTAATTTATATTCTTCTTTTTCTTTACAAAGCCGCCTGATTAATCTTTGAGCTAAAACTAAATTAAGAGTCGAAGAAATCAAAAATGGCTCAACTTCCATGTCTATTAGACGAGGAATGGCGCCAGCCGCATTGGTAGTATGCAAAGTAGATAAAACCAAGTGGCCGGTTAAAGCAGCATTAATAGCCAAACCGGCTGTTTCATTGTCTCTAATTTCTCCCACCATAATAATGTCGGGGTCTTGACGAACTAAAGATCGCAAACCTGAAGCAAAAGTTAAACCAATTTTGGGATTGACTTGGGTCTGATTAACTCTGGGCATACGATATTCAATTGGATCCTCCACGGTAGAGATATTAACCCCCGGGATATTTAAAATCTCCATCATTGAATATAAAGTGGTAGTTTTACCGCAACCCGTAGGCCCGGTTACTAAAATCATTCCTACTGGTTTTCTTAAACTGCTTTGAGCTTCTTCTAAGGCCTCTCCTCGCAGACCCAATCCTTCCAGATTATAAGCTTTAGCTTTTTCTGACAAAAGTCGCATGACAATTTTTTCTCCATCAAAAACCGGTAAAATTGAAACCCTGATTGAGTATTTGTAATCTTCGGCTTCTACTTTGAAACGGCCGTCTTGGGGCAAGCGATGCTCGTCTAGTTTCAAGTTAGAAAGAACCTTTATTCTAGCTACTATTCCCAAAGCTGCTTGCTGAGGTAAAGTCATAGCGTCTCTTAAAATTCCGTCAATTCGGTATCTAACAACAACTTCTTTTTCGGTAGGTTCAATGTGAATATCGGAAGCTCTTTGTAAAATGGCGTGTTTTAATAAGGTATCAACAATACGGATAACCGGAAGCTCGCCGGCTACCTTTTTAAGTTCTTCCTTTTCTTCAACGCCGGGCACTCCTTTCTTTTCCTCTCGAATTGTTTTAATCCCCTTGGCTTCTTTTTTAATTATTTCTCCAAATTCGGCTTCTAAAGTTTTTTGATATTGTTTTAAAACGCACTTAATGCTTTCGGAAGTGGTTAGGCGAGGTAAAATTTTTAGATTGGCGGTTTTTTTAATAAACTCAATCGTTTGTAGGTCCTCAGGATCAAGCATAGCTACTTCCAAATCGTTTCCCTTTTTTTTAAAAGCCACGATATTGTGATTTCTGGCAATGGGTTCGGGAATGATTTTTAAAACTTCGGGCTCTATCTTTTCTTTCTCTAAATTAACGAAAGGAATTCCTAAAATATAGGCCTCTAATTTTAATAACTCTTCTTCTGAAAGAAAACCTTCGGTAACTAAAACATCGCCGACTTTTTGACCGGTTTTCTCAGCTTTTTTTAGGGCAGAGTCAAACTGTTTTCCAGTCACCAAGCCAGCATCTAATAAAAAAGCTTTTAATTGTTGTGGCTCTACTCGCATAGTAAGATTTTAATTTGTTAAAATCGCAGTTGGAAATGAGAACAAAGTTCTTATCGACTTATTCGCCTAAGGCTTTTTTTATTTTTTCTACTACTTCTACTAAAGAGTAGCTGGCTTTGACCAAATAAGTAGTGGCTCCCAACTCAATTACTTTATTTATATCTTTCATTTCTTCCAAATTAGTCAGGACAATAACTGGGATATTTTTGGTTTCTTCATCTTCTTTTATTTTTTTTAAAACATCGAAGCCATTAACCTTCGGTAAGATTAAATCAAGTAAAACTAAATCGGGCTTTTTCTCTTTGGCTAACCTTAATCCGATTTCACCGTCCAGAGCAGAAATCACCTCGTAGCCCTCCTGGCTTAAGATTTCTCCAAAGGTTTTTTGAAGCGCTGATTCGTCTTCTATAAATAATATTTTTTTCATAATATATAATGCCAATCTACAAATTCTATGCCAATGACGCGAATTATTTGCGGCATTGACATATCATTCGTATGGTATTTGTATTATGTTATGGGAAAGGTAAACCAGAAGGTCGACCCAGCACCTACCTGGCTCTTAAATCCTATTTTCCCTCCTAATTTTCCTATAATGGCTCGGGCAATATATAAGCCCAGACCTGTTCCTTGAGTTTGGTTTCTCATGACATTTTCTGAACGGAAAAATTTTTGGAAAATGTATTTCTGGTCCTCTTTGGGAATCCCTACGCCACTATCTTTAATTTTAAAATACAAGTTTTTATCTTGTTTTACTAAATCTATTTCGACCTCTCCTGCCTCTTTGACATAACGGATAGAATTATCTAAAAGGTTTTCAATTACTAATTTAATTTGGGAAGCATCAACCGAAATCTTGGGTAAGTTTTTTTGAGGTTTAAATTTTATCTTTACATTTGAGGATTTAGCGAAAGGTTCAAACTCTTTAATTAACTGTCTAATTATCTCTTCCAACGAACACTTCTCAATTTTAAGAGGGAGCCTGGCCATTTCAATACGGGAAACGGTTAATAAATCAGAGACCAACTCTTTCATCCGATTACTGTTTTCTTTTAGAATTTTGAAGTATTCTAATTGTTTCTCTTCAATTTTTCCTAATCTTCCCGACATTAGCAATTCAATTGCCCATTTTAAATTAGAAAGGGGAGAACGAAGTTGATGAGAAACTACGCTGACAAACTCTGACTTCATACGGTTGGCTTCAGCTAACCTTTCAAAACTCCGAGTAATAATGACCGAGATAATAAATAAAACAATGGCGGCTAAAATCACTATTAAAGCCACAATTTGAGGGTCTTCAACATATCTGATACCAACGGCATAGGTAGTTAAAGTTGAACCAATAATAAAAATCCCCATAATAAGGAAAAGAAATTGAGGACACTGCCAAAGAGAAAGGCTGTATTTTTTACATTGAGCTATGATATTTAACTGAGAGAAAATTTCTTTAATTTTCATTGATTACGTGAGCTTTAGCGAAGCGTGGAGATGAACGAAGTTCATTGACTAATTATACCACAACAAGAAGTTGACCAGAAGGGGAAATTTTATTAGAATATGATTTAGCGGGGTATAGTGTAACGGTTAGCACGAGTCCTTTGGGAGGATTTAGTCTCGGTTCGAATCCGAGTACCCCGACGCGGGATTAGTTGAGCGGTTCAACGTCACCCTTCCAAGGTGAAAAGACGGGTTCAACTCCCGTATCCCGCTCAATTCAAAAAGCGCCAACATTGGCGCTTTTTGTTTAGAAATTAGGTCAATTAGATATTTTATTTAGCGTATTCTATTACTCGGCTTTCTCTAATGACGTTGACTTTAATTTCACCGGGGTATTTTAATTCTTCTTGAATTTTATTGGCCACTTCTTTAGCCAATTTTCTAGCCTGCAGGTCATCAATCTCTTCTGGTTTAACGAAGATTCTAATCTCTCGTCCAGCCTGCAAGGCCCAGGCCTTATCAACTCCGGAAAATCCTACAGCAATGTTTTCTAAGTCGCTCAGTCTTTTTAAGTAGTTCTCTAAAGTGTCTTTTCTGGCGCCGGGCCTGGCTCCCGAAATTTGGTCTGCTGTTTGGACTATCACCGCTTCCAAGCTCTCATAAGGATACTCCTCGTGATGGGCTTTCATTGCTGTAATCACCTCGGGCTCCATACCGAACTTTTCTAAGATTCTAATTCCGATGTCAGTATGAGAGCCTTCAACTTGCTGGTCAACTGCTTTCCCAATGTCATGAAAAAGGCCGGCTTTTTTACAAATTAGAACATTAGCTCCGATCTCTGAAGCTAAAGCTCCCGCTAAGTGCGCCACCTCAATTGAGTGCAGTAAAACATTCTGACCGTAACTAGTTCTAAATCTTAATCTGCCTAAGAGCTGAACTAATTTTGGCTCCAAAGCCACCAAGCCAACATCATAAACTGCTGCCTCTCCCGCTTCTTTTATTTGAGAAGCTATTTCTCTTTGAGCTTCTTCTACCTTTTCTTCAATTCGGGCTGGCTGAATTCTGCCGTCTTGAATTAGTTTTTCTAAAGCGACTTTAGCCACCTGTCTTCGAATAGGATCAAATCCCGAAATTACTACTGCTTCCGGGGTTTCATCTACCACCAACTCTACTCCGGTTAAATTTTCTAAAGTTCTGATATTTCTTCCTTCCTTCCCAATAATTCTTCCTTTAATTTCTTCGTTCGGTAAAGAAACTGTGGTAGTGGTAATTTCCTGGACTTGAGGTAGAGCAAATTTTTGAATAGCGGTAGTAATAATTTCTTTGGCTCTCTTTTCTAAGCGTTCTTGGCCTTCTTTTTCTAATTTTCTTAATTTCTCCAGGATGTCTCTCTGATATTCTTTCTCTAAATCTTCCAAAAGTTCAGCTTTAGCTTGTTCTCGAGGCAGCCTGGCGACTCTTTCTAAATTCTCCAGAGCTTCTTCTTTTAAACTCTCTAAACTTTTTTTTACTTCTTTGAGTTTCTCTACCTTTTCTTGAAAATCTTTTTGTTTTAAATCAAAATCAGCTAGCTTTCCATCTAAAGCATTCTCTCTTTTGAGTAATAATTGTTCGGTTTTTAGAAGCTCAGCTCTTCTTTGGTCCTCTTTTTGTTTAACTGTTTCAAGTAAAGTTGTAGCTTTTTCTTTTGCCTCAGCTAAAATCTGCTCAGAATCTTCTTTGGCTTTGGCAATTCTCTTTTGAAGCTTGGCTTCGATAGTTTTCCAGTTTCTTTTGGCAATTGATTGACGGGCATAATAACCTAAAACTGAACCTAAAGCAAGAGCAAGAGTGCCCGTAATTAACAGGATAATTTGATTCATGTTTCAAGTTGAATGATTGGCAATATAGCATTTATTTAAGTAGGTAATGCTTAAAGTTTCCAAAGATTCAAGGTTATGGTCTATACCTTGATTCTAGCAGAATTTTCAGAAATTGTCAAAAGGGTGAGATTTCTTCCCATTCTGGTAAAGGAAGCCGGGCAAAGATGTTTTTTATCTCAGTATCAGATAAACCAGCGGTAACTTCTAAAGTTAGAGTAACTTGTTTTGAACCATGAGATTCAAACTTAGTAGAAGGATTAGTACCTGTAGCAGTATCGGGGTTACCGTTTTGGAAAATCCAAGAGTAACTGACAATAGAACCATCTTCTGGCGGATCAGACTGATCTAAGAAATAGACTGTCTCGTCAACATCAGGTCTAATATCAGAACAGTCTTGCCAATCAGGAGAGTCAACCGGTAAATCAACTAAGGAACATTTAAAGTTAGCAATAGCGCTTTGCTTAAGAGTAAAGTTTTCCTCATCAGTAGAGTGATTACCGTAAGCATCTTCTGCATATAGTTCTATAGTATAGATACCAGCACCTAAGATTGTAGTTTGAACAGTATAGTCGCAGATGGGGTCGGTACTAGGACAATCAAGGTCAACATCGTCCCCCCAACCAAGAATGTCCCATTCAGATTTAATAATGTCTGCGTCTCCATCTGGATCGTGAGAGTTATTTATTAAGGTGAAGCTTTCTCCAGTATAGGCAGTGCAGTCGGGGGCTGAACAATCCTGGCAGCAAATATTAGCTGTAGGAGACTGATTAGGAATTTCATATTCAGCGTAGCCAGTTCCAAAATTCTCATTTTGAGCGGTAACTGAAATATCATATTCCCCAGATGGAGTGCCTTCAGGTGGAGTAATTCGAAAATCGACGGTTTCTGATTGACCAGGAGAAATAGTCACGGTAGTTTTGTCTATTGAATAACTCCAGTCAGGAGGAACAGAAGGAATTAAGGTATAAGTTTCTGGTTCATCGCTCGGGTTAATAATAGTTACTTCATAAGATAACTCATCCCCGGGGTCTCCTTCTTGAGATGGAGGAGAAATAATCACTTCGGGATAATCATCGGGATAGCCATCGGGTTCTCCCCCATAACAACCAGGGTCAGCATTACAAACACAAGAACATTGCCCGCTAGAACAACTCCAAACTGGCTTCTCTAAAGGACCGCAATGACAGACTCCCTGGTAGCCACAACCTCCATCATAATGGTCAGAACAATCTATACAAGTGTCATACAGGCACTCACAACTTGATTCAGTTCCAGGACAAAGGTAAAGACAATTGCCATCCCCATCGCATTCTCGACAATTACCACAATCGGTTCCAGCTGGATCGGGGTGGCAGGTCCAATCGTAATTTCCGAAAGCATTACACTCTGAATGGTCACATGTATCACAGCTTATAGTCGAAGGACAATTTAGATCTTGGCAATCTATCAATCCATCTCCATTATCATCCACATCATTAGAGCAGTTTTCGATATCTAAATCACTACAATTCTCCGACTCTGTTTTAATGCTTGGTTCACAAGGTTGGCCAGTTCCAATACCAGTATTGCATTTACATTCACCGTCACAATCTCCAGAAGCTCTATTAGTAGTCCCATAATAAGGATAGTCATACCAATCAAGACCGATGCATCTATCTTCAGGACAAAGGGAGCAGTAAGGATCATTTTCAGTAAATCTGGCGCATTCATCTTCCGGACAAGAAGGCCAAGTACCATTTGATTGGCAAGTTATTGTGTGACTGCAACCCTGAGGAGAAACACAGGTCGTTGTTTGACCAGGATAACACCCTATAATTAAAATCGTTTCAGAGCATTGGATGCTATGAGTTCCGTCTGTTATGTCTGCCCAAACTTCATAATTCCCCGAATTGGCAAAACGCCATTTCATTGTTTTATTAATCGCATTCCAGCTGCCAGAAGAGACATTCCAGCCATAATAATTTAGGGGCGAAGGGTCCCAGCTTCCTTCAGATACTCCGTTTAGATTATTATCGCTGGCAAAACGTACTCCCGTTATTGGTCCCTGAGAACCGGAAACATTAATTCCAATCCATTGATTTACTATTCCACTACTGGGAACATTGATATCACAAATAAGAGGAGCAAATTCAGTAACCGTTACGGTCACTGGCGGTCCTCCGGCTGGATTGCCAGCTTCATCTGAACAAAGGGTGTAGAGAGAGTATTCACCAGCTGAAGTAAAGGTATGGTTATTGCTAACGGTACAGCTTTGACAAGGCAGGGAAGAATCCATATTGCCGCTATTGGCCCCGTCAATATACAGCCAGCAGTCAGCAACCTCAATATTATCTGAAACATTAGCAAAGAAAGCAGTAGAAACGTTAACCTGGCAGGCAGTAGGAGAAATTGCTCCAATATTAGGTCCGACTTTATCTATCTGGTAAGGGCCGGAGCAGTCAGTGCCCTTCCAGTTCCCGGCTCCATCTCTGGCTCTGGTACAGAGGGTCCAGCTGCCGTTGTTTGATTGGGGAATTGAGGCACCATTAGTAAAAGCAGTGCCAGGAGTGCAGGAAGTTCCGGTGGCCCAACAATATTCGCTGTCAGTTATCCCGCAGAGATTATCAGTATAAGTTACGGTAACAGAAACATCAGTATTTGACCAACTTCTGGAAGAAGGACTGAAAGCTGGTGAATTGGGAGGAATTTTATCTACAATATATGTTCCTTTGCATTCGGTTACTGAATTGGCTGGAGAAGCATTGTCTGTGGCTTTAACGCAGAGAGTCCAGCTGCCAGTATCAGACTGAGTGGTTGTCTCTCCGTCAGCTGCAGCAAAGAGAGTGCCAGGGGAGCAGGAAGCTCCGGTTGTCCAGCAATATCTGGTTTCAGCCATGCCGGTATCTGCATCAGCGTATTGAACCGTTACTGAAACATCGGTATTGGCGTTGGTGCAATCCCTGCTTAGAGGATCCCAGCTTACCAGGTAGGGAGGAGCATCGTCGAGAGGAGTAACCGTTACGGTCACTGGCGGTCCTCCGGCTGGATTGCCAGCTTCATCTGAACAAAGGGTGTAGAGAGAGTATTCACCAGCTGAAGTAAAGGTATGGTTATTGCTAACGGTACAGCTTTGACAAGGCAGGGAAGAATCCATATTGCCGCTATTGGCCCCGTCAATATACAGCCAGCAGTCAGCAACCTCAATATTATCTGAAACATTAGCAAAGAAAGCAGTAGAAACGTTAACCTGGCAGGCAGTAGGAGAAATTGCTCCAATATTAGGTCCGACTTTATCTATCTGGTAAGGGCCGGAGCAGTCAGTGCCCTTCCAGTTCCCGGCTCCATCTCTGGCTCTGGTACAGAGGGTCCAGCTGCCGTTGTTTGATTGGGGAATTGAGGCACCATTAGTAAAAGCAGTGCCAGGAGTGCAGGAAGTTCCGGTGGCCCAACAATATTCGCTGTCAGTTATCCCGCAGAGATTATCAGTATAAGTTACGGTAACAGAAACATCAGTATTTGACCAACTTCTGGAAGAAGGACTGAAAGCTGGTGAATTGGGAGGAATTTTATCTACAATATATGTTCCTTTGCATTCGGTTACTGAATTGGCTGGAGAAGCATTGTCTGTGGCTTTAACGCAGAGAGTCCAGCTGCCAGTATCAGACTGAGTGGTTGTTCCTCCGTCAGGATTGGCAAAGAGAGTAGTGGGCGTGCAGCTGGTTCCGGTGGTCCAGCAATATCTGGTTTCAGCCATGCCGGTATCTGCATCAGCGTATTGAACCGTTACTGAAACATCGGTATTGGCGTTGGTGCAAGTATCCCGGCTTTCCGGAACCCAGCTAACCCGATAAGGCGGAGTATCGTCGGATGCTTGACAAGTGAAAGTATAGAAACCCCCTTCTCCCCCCGCACAAATAATTTCAGTAGAAGGGGTCGGTGAAGAAGTAAGGGGAGTTACTGAAGAAGTAGAAGGGGCCGGTGAAGAAGTAAGGGGAGTTACTGAAGAAGTAGAAGGGGTTGGTGAAGAAGTAAGGGGAGTCTGAGATTGTAAAGGACTACAATCTAATATATCACCATTACTATTTAATTTGACAATTAAAAAGTTAAAAAGTCCGGGGCCAAAAGATTCTGTCCCTCCAGCTACAATATATCCTCCATCTGAAGTTTGTTGAATTGATGCGCGTAACTCGTCGTAGCCGCTTCCTCCAAAAGTCTTTGCCCATTCTCGATTTCCACTGCTGTCAAGTTTAATCATAAGGAAATCTGTATATCCAGCTCCGTAACTATATGTCCTCCCAACTACAATATATCCTCCATCTGAAGTTTGTTGAATCGAAGAGGCATAGTCAATATCACTCCCTCCGTAAGTCTTTGCCCATTCTTGGTTTCCACTACTAGTAAGTTTAATAATGAACCAATCAGCGCCTCCAGCTCCGTAAGATTTTGTATCACCAACTACAATATATCCTCCATCTGAAGTTTGTTGAATCGAAGAGGCATAGTCAATATCACTCCCTCCGTAAGTCTTTGCCCATTCTTGGTTCCCACTACTAGTAAGTTTAATAATGAGCATATCCATGTTTCCTCCTGCTTGAGGATTCGTGCTCCCAGCCACAATATATCCACCATCTGAAGTTTGTTGAATTGAATAGGCGCCTTCAAAATATTCACCCCATCCAAAAGTTTTTGCCCATTCTCGATTTCCACTGCTGTTTAGTTTTATAATAAATACATCCGTAAGTATAGATCCATGAGGATTCGGCTGGCCATAACTATATGTCCTCCCAGCTAAAATATATCCTCCATCTGAAGTTCGTTGAATTGACTCAAGAGTTTCAGAACTACTTCCCCCAAAAGTCTTTGCCCATTCTTGGTTTCCACTACTGTTTAGTTTAATAACGAGCCAATCAACGCCTCCAGCTCCGTAAGAACCTGTGGTACCAGCTGCAATATACCCCCCATCTGAGGTTTGCTGAATGGCCTCCTTACCGACGGCCTCATCATCCCCACTCTCCCCAAAAGTCTTTGCCCATTCTCGTCCTCCACTGCTGTCAAGTTTAATAATGAGGAAATCAGCGCCTCCAGCTCCGTAAGAATCGGTGATGCCAGCTGCAATATACCCCCCATCTGAGGTTTGTTGAATTCCGGAAATAATACCTCCAAAACCACTCTCTCCAAGGGTTTTTGCCCATGCCTGAGTTAGAGGAATAATTGAAGAACAAGCATTATCTTGGTCGCAAACCTTAGCCCAATAGTTATTGGTAGCAGCAACAGCGCAAGTAAGAGAAGCCGATGGATTAATAGGGGAAGCTGTATCACTTTCCCGCCAGCAGTTAGAAGCATCACCCGGTTCACAGTTAGTACAAGAAGAATTTTTGCAGATATATAATTTTATTGTGTCCCCTGCGTCTGGATCAGAGGCAATTGAAGTAAAGGTAACCTCTTCCCCGAGATATTTTGGAGAATCATCAGAGACTGAAGTAATGATTGGGGGTTGATTCGGGGCTTCACTCTCAAAATTAGCATATATGTCATAGTTGCCATAAATAATTATGAAAGTGGAAGAAGAGTTGGGGTCGCTGATAGTGCCAGTGTCTCCGGTCCAGTTGACAAATTGGTAACCGCTGTCAGGGGTAGCTATTAAATTGACACCTGTACCATAGTCGTAAGTAAAGGTCCCTTCACCAGGTGTAATGACACTACCACCGGCACTACTTGAAATGGTTAGGGTATGCTGGATGGGTTCAAAATTGGCGGTGATGGTGTAGTCCCCATTCATGGTAATAGTGGTATTGGCAGAATTAGGATCAGCAATAGCGCCAGTATCTCCGGTCCAGTTGATGAATTGGTAGCCGCTGTCAGGAACGGTCACTAAATCGACGATAGTACCATGGTCATAAGTAAAGGTCCCTTCACCAGGCATGATGACACTACCGGCGCCATCTTTGAAAACAGTTAGGGTGTAAGGAGCCAGACAACACTGACAACTGATAGGAGGAAGACAGGGGTCACAGGAATCATTATCAGTATTACAACAACCATAAGAACAATCTTGAGCATATTGCCAAGTAGGAGTACCCGTATAAGTAACTGAGAGTTTTGGTTTTTTATTTGAATCAGTAATTTCATTAGCATAAAAACTAATCCTTTCCAAAGTCGACGGCTCATAATAGTTGATATCCCTACTTGATCTAAGTCCAAATTTAGTGGTACCAGTTTTGGAAATTTCGCTGATACCTGTACCATTAAGAGAAATATTATTGTAACCAGAAGTTGTAAACCCCGCTGTGGAAAAAGCTCCCCTACTTTCAGTTGCTAAATAAAGGTCGGGGTAGTAATCTGAGGATACCAAGGGATCATTCAATTCAGCTCCGCTGACAAGAGTGATATCAAAATTAGTGCTAGACTCATCACTAGAACCATAGATTGATAAAGTAGCAGCGGTAATATTGGCATCATCTGGCAAGCTGGAAGTATCAAAAAATAGTGCCGCCCTATAAAGCTCCCAAAAGTCACCACTACTGCTCTTATACTGACCTACATTAATAGTGACAAGGTCATCATCAACTATACCGTCATATTGATGATGAATATAAACATAACCATAACTGCTCATCGCCCAGAGATAACCATCACTAGGAGTAGAATAAAATACGGCGTTTGGATTACTTTGTTGGCAGGTATATAGTTTGTTGTTCGCACAACAAATTTCACCAGGATTTGCACAAACGCCTCCTTCAGTACAGAAAGCAACAGTCACATTTAATATTCCTAAATCTGATTCACCGACATCAGTATAATTGCCATCATTATCTTTATCAATACAGGCGGAGTAAGTATATTGCCCGGAAGAGGCTGGAGCAGAAAAACTAGAACCAATACAACCAGTGGCATCTGTTGAAATTGTGCAAGAGCTAACTGTACTTCCTGAACAAGAACCTTGCTTAAAACTAATTGTTTTCCCTACACAGCCACTGGTAGATAGGCCAGAGGCCGAAGGAGTAACCGAACCTGAAGGAGCAACAGTTGGAGGAATTAAGGTTAGAGCTATGTTGCCGGTACACCCCATTATATTGTAATATGCCGAATCGCTGCCAGAATAGGTTCCTTCACCATTATTCTTAGCAGTTTGATTTAAGGCAGTGACTGAAACTTGACTACTTTCCGCTCCTGAGGGAGGAGTGACATTAAGGTAGGTCCATCCCGCGTCTCCTCCAGCTGATATCGTTAAAGAGTTTGTATCCAAACTACAAGACCATCCCGAAGGACAGGAGTAACTTAAAGCAAAATTAGAACTACCACACTCATCGCTATCATAATTGTAGACTGTAACATAATAACGAAATCCAACGCCAGGATTTCCATCATAAGAATCTGGGTACAATTGTACCGGCGGATCAGCTCTGGTACAACCAGGTTGGATTGTTAAATTTACTGTCAGGGTCTGAGGAGTATTGGTGGCTCCAGAAGCAGAAATAGTAATGGTGGCAGTGTAAGTGTCAGCAGTCATGCCAGATATATTTACTGAAAGAGCAACAGAATCATGTTCTCCAGTAGAGACGCCACTTGTAGGTGATAAAGTAAGCCAGGTGGCATTATCAGAAACTGACCAATTCAAAGTCCCTCCTCCTGAGTTCCAAACTTCTAAGGTCTGGCTTGAAGGGTTGGATCCTCCCTGGGTAGCAATGAATGAAAAACTGGTTGGAGAGAAGGCAATGGTGGGACTTGGAGAAGAAGTAGTAAATGGCTGCTGGCCGCCGGAAGCAAGGTAAATTACCACCTGTTTATCTGTTCCTTGGGCAGTTCCACCACCATAAGCAGTACAATCAGCTACTGCCCGATAATGATAAGTGTTACCGGCAACAGTTTGAGTAGTTAGAGAAACATTAGCGCTAAAAGAAGCATTGTCAGCAGAAATTGTCTGCCAAGAAGTGGTATTGGGGTAACCACTTTCACCAGGCTTTCGATACTCAAAGCGAACATTACAAGAACTAGCCCCGCCCCGACTAACCAATTTTCCTTTTAAAGTGGCTTGGTTGTTTGAGAGATTAACCGTAGCAGGTTCAGTGGTAACAGTGGGAGGAGTAATAGAAGCATAATCAATCTCAACATACAGCTGGGTGAGCTGAGCTGCATAAGTAGCGTTATATCCTCCGATATAGCCACCGATTTGGAGAGCATCTATTTCAGCCCAGGTCCAAGCTGATCCAGTAGTAGGGTTAGTATTATACTGCTGGGAATATGTTGTCCAGCTAGCAATTTGAATGCAGCTGGTGGCTTTTTTTTCGTCACCATTAGTTTTTAGTATGGCGCAGACGGTACACCCATATGTATCCTTAGCCTTACAACGACCCCTATAGTAAATCTTGACGAAGTTTATTGTTCCACTACCAACACTGTGGTTAGGAAGGTTATACAAGTCTTCTCGAAAAGAACCGACGGCGGAATAAACATAAGTAGTAGCATCATCAGCTGTTGCCTCATCAACTTTATCCCAGTGTGCACCAGAACTGGGATACTGACCTTCAATCGAACCCGAAGCCATGTCGCCTGCGTCCCCAGCAGCATTTGGTCTTAATACTTCAGTAGCCGCCCAAGCTTCCTGGACAGAAAAAGAAAACAAAACTCCTACAATAGAAATAAATAATATTGAAAGGATTATTTTTTTATTCATTTAATTAATTTTACCAACTACCGCCATTTTTAGCAAAAGCCTCAAAATAATAAGTAATACCGGGGCTTAAACCGGAAATAACTTCCGTAAAAGAGCTGGCCGCCGTCATTGGCTTTGGCGTAGTGCTGTTCCCGTAAGAACCACTGGCTCCTGCTGTGCCGCTGGTTCCCCATTCAAGCCAGACAATACACTGGCAATCAGGACAAGTCCCCGGGTCATAACCTAAACTCAGAAGGTTACCGTTGAGAGCGGCTGAGGTTTGGGTAATGTTGGTAGCTTCATGTGTAGTTACCTGAGGAGGATTAATACCTGCTGCGCCACAGCTTGGGTCAGAGATACATTGTGATTCTGAATAAGGGCAATCACCGCAATTTCTGGTTTGAGACATTTCTGTCTCAGTGCAGCCGCCAGTAGGACCGCAGCCCTGATTGCTCCAGGCACTACAGCAGGATTCATCGCACAGACATTCAAGCTCAATGTCGCAGTCATTGGGACAGGTTCTGGTCCGAGCCAGATGATAGCTATCACAGTCAGAATAAC
>Ga0315544_1000502_pt1 | contig 36512 bp, 31 predicted proteins | sample SalMarSW160130MG_2_FD_202543 | JGI IMG/M metagenome (GOLD analysis project Ga0315544, IMG submission 202543) | Salt marsh sediment microbial communities from the Plum Island Ecosystem LTER, Massachusetts, United States - Salt Marsh Sediment SW1601-130 ... | reverse complement strand
TTTATGGTCTTATTTGATTCCAGTTTAGACTTCAATTTTTAACCATTTTAACGACTTCGAGCTCTTTTTCCATTATTCTGTGAATGGCAAACTCGTATACATCCACAAGCTTTTTCACCGGCAGATCTATCATTCCCTCTATCTTTAAATTGTGTCCCTCCACCTCTCCGATCACAGAAAAGGATATTTGATATTCCCTGGCGATCTTTTCCATCTTTGTTTTATCTTCTGGGCATACGGTAATGATTATTCTGGATTGCGACTCGCCAAAAAGCAGAGCATCGGTTCTTGTATCCTGGTTCAACTTTATCTTAGCTCCCCAGCCATCGGGGGAAGAAATACAGCATTCGGCTAAAGCCACCGCTATCCCTCCCTCAGAACAATCATGCGCCGATTTCACTATCCCAGCTTTAATCATCGCCAGGCAGGCATCCTGAACTTTCTTTTCCTCTTCTAAATTCAACTCTGGTGCGTTCCCTTTGACCAGGTTACAGATCACCTTCAGGTATTCGCTTGCTCCCAGTTCTTCGGTGTTTTCTCCCAGAAGAACGATTAAGTCTTTCTCCTCTTTGAAACACATGGTGGTTATATGTTTCAAATCTTCTATCAAGCCTATCATCCCCACCACTGGAGTGGGATAAACGATTCTTTGTGGATCTTCGTTATAGAAGCTCACATTTCCGCCTGTTACCGGGGTTTTGAATGTACGACAGGCTTCGCTCATCCCTGCCACGCACTCGGCGAAGGTCCAGAATACTTCCTTATCGTATGGATCGCCGAAATTCAAACAATTGGTTATAGCCAGGGGTTTTGCTCCGGAGCAGACCACATTTCGAGCCGCCTCCGCCACCGAAATTCTTCCTCCCATGCGAGGATTCAGATAACAATAGCGACCATTGCAGTCGGTGGAGGTAGCAATGGCTTTGTTGATTTTCCTTACCCGCAGCACTGCCGCATCCGATCCGGGTCCAACTACCGTGGCGGTTCTTACCTGGGTATCGTATTGCTCATACACCCACCTTTTGCTGGCAATGTTGGGAGAACCCAGAAGTTGCAAAAGAGTCTGATTGAGATCGCCGGGCACCTCCAATTCAGTTAGATTCAACTGGTTGGCTTCTTTAAGATACTCTGGTTTCTTTCCCTCTCTGGTATATACTGGGGCTCCACCTCCCAGCGCCAAAGAAGCAGCAGGAATCTCTGCCACCACCTCCCCCCGATTTTTAACCCTTAACATTTTATCATCTGTGACCTTGCCGATGATTATCGAATGCAATCCCCATTTTTTGAAAATTCCCTGCACCCTCTTCTCGCATCCCTTTTTGGCGATCACCAGCATCCTCTCCTGTGATTCTGAGAGCATCATCTCGTAGGGAATCATCTTCTCCTCTCTTGCCGGCACCAGCGAGACGTCAATCTCGATGCCACTTTTTCCTCTGGCTGCAGTCTCGCAGGTGGAGCAGGAGAGGCCTGCTCCACCCAGATCCTGAATGCCCACGATCAGATCCTCTTTGATTATCTCTAATGACGCCTCCATAAGAAGCTTTTCCATGAAGGGATCACCGATCTGAACCGAAGGTCGCCTCTCCTCCGACTTTTCCGAGATCTCCTCTGAGGCGAAGGTGACCCCATGTATCCCATCTCTTCCGGTGGAAGCTCCCACCAGCAGAACGGGATTATCTTTTCCCTCCGCTTTTGCCCTTGCCATCTGATCGACTTTCACCACGCCTATACACATGGCGTTGACCAGTGGGTTTCCGGTATAGGAATCTTCAAAATACACTTCTCCTGCGACTGTTGGGACGCCGAAGCAATTTCCGTAATCCCCAATTCCCCTTACCACACCATCAAAAAGATACCTAACCCTTGGCGATGAGAGCTCTCCGAAACGAAGTGAGTCTAAGCAGGCTATGGGGCGAGCGCCCATGGTGAAGATATCCCGCATGATCCCCCCCACGCCGGTTGCCGCTCCCTGATAGGGTTCCACTGCACTGGGATGATTATGACTTTCTATCTTGAAGATAACCGCCAGCCCATCTCCAATATCCACCGCACCCGCATTTTCCTCACCCGCCTTGGCCAAAAGATGTTCTCCTTCCCTGGGAAAGGTTTTTAATACTGCAATGGAATTTTTGTAACTGCAATGCTCGGACCACATCACCGAAAAGATTCCTAATTCCGTGTAGGTGGGCTTTCGTCCCAGAAGTTTTTGGATCATCTCATATTCTTCTGAAGAAAGCCCGTGTTCTTTGACCAATTCAAGTGTGACCTGCGGCTCTGAAGGTAAAGTGGTTTTTGAACTCATCTCCCCATGACCTCAGACAAGAAGAACGAAGAATTCTTTCATAAACATCAAAGAATATACGAGGCTTGTTTGGCAAAGTCAACAAAAAGATTGTCAGGAGTTTTTGATTGTCGAAAACCGAGCAGGTAGATTTAGGTTTGAGCCAGAACCTAACTTAAGTTAGGTTCTGGTCTTACCAGGATCTCTGAGGAAGAAACTTGAAAGTTACATACCTATCTGCGCAGGCTGAAGCTCATCTGTCCATTTGGATCCATAGGAAGTCAAATGATCTGCGGCTACCATTCCTTAAAAACCCGACACATTCACCAGAAGTTGATGTTACCCAATTCATTGGGCCTCTCATAATGATTTTGAAAAAAATCTTAATTTTTTGCTTGACAACTTTATCCTGATAGGATATTATTTAATTGTGGCATTAGCTTGGGTGTAATTCGGCTTCAGCCAGAATAAGAATATAAGCAAGGGTGAACACTGGCACGAGAGACTTGTGTTTAGTGAGTGGTAGTTTTTCATCTTTAAGTTCTAATCTGGTGGACAAGGCAGGAATTTTAATATACAAGAACCGCATTAGATTTTCCAATCTAGTTTTATCTATTAGGGTAATGTAATATTTCTCCCATTCGATTATGTCATTCCTAACCCTGAACAGAGATGAATTAGAGAAGTCGGAAAATATCTTCGATGTTTTTCTCTTGCTATTTCTCTATTGTAAGGAAAACGAAGGGAGTATCCTGCATAGATATTCAAAAGACTATAAAACATTCTATAAATTCCAAAAGGATATCGAGAAATTCTTAACCAAAAAGATGAAACAAAGTCCTGCACTAAAGGTAAAGGGGGTGATAGAAGATACAGCGATAAAGGAATATTTTGTAAAGGGGATAGGAAGTCGCAAAAAGGAAGAATTCATCCTAGCTTCATTATTGACAATAGACCGTCTTTACAAATATCAAGATATTAAATCAACTCACGTTCTTAATTGGAACTTTCGGGAATATGGAGATGTATATTATCTTCATAACCGAAGCTTTGGATTTGACAAATTCTACAAATTGATCAGAGGATTAGATACTGTAGGTGATAGGATTGAGAACAGGTTAAACAATATTAGTGCAGTAACAAAGATAGCCACAGATTATACCGTAAAATTTGTGGAACTGCCATCATTTGTTAATTATCTTTTAAATAAGGGCTTTATTCGTATTGCCGTCGTACCTTTCAGAAAAGATGATGACGAGCCCGAAATTGAGACCAAAAGGGAGAAGGACGGACAGCTCTATTTTTGCGTACAGCAAGGAAAGGATTCAAATTGCTTAGATAGGTTGGAAAAGATGATAGGTGAATTGGAAAAAATAAACACCGATCTCATCATTTTTCCGGAGCTAACCTTTTCAGAAGACCTCTTGGACCATCTACAGCTTGTCTTAGCCGAGAAATACAATAGAAATCCAGAGAATCCAACCATTAAGCTGGTGGTAACGGGTTCTCTTCATGTGGATGGGAAGAACAAGTGTTTCATGTTAAGGCCCGACGGTAAAGAGCTTTTCTCCCAGGCAAAAATGAATAGATTTTTGTTTTTACCTGGTGAGTTTCAGGGGACAGAGGAAAAAGTTACAGAGGATATAGATATCTCAGAAAGGGTGTTTAATTTGTTCGACTCTCCATTTGGGCGAGTTGCTACTATGATCTGTCTCGATTTTCTCGTTCCAGAAACCTATAACATACTATCGAGTTTAAAAGTGAATTGTTTCTTTCTACCGTCGATGACCCCTTCGACAGAAAGATTTAAAACAAACGCCTTTTATCACGCTTGCGCGTCAGGTGCAGTGACTTTCTTTTCAAATGCGTACAATCTCGAAATTGTTGGGGGACAAAAGAAAAAAGATTCCTTTATTTTTAGGCCTATAAAAGACACATCTGATGATTCACATTTTGAATGTTTGAAGCGGGACCCAACAGCGTTTGAAACTGTGCTTTTATTTGACTCAAAAGACTGCAAAGTTCAAACCTTAACTCTGTCTTGATCAAGAGTTTAAAAAACCACCGGACGAATTGAAGTATGACTCATAAGTTGCCGATTAATAAATTGATCCTCTTAAGAAAGGGGAACATGCAAACACCGATCATTAGAGAACAGATGAAAGATTTCGACAAAACAGTTGAAACCATCAGACAATGCTTAAAAGCCGAAGACACCGAGGGAATCAAGAAGAGTGTTGCCATGATTTTCCCTTATGTTATTCACTACTTGAGGGAAAGAAACTACGAAAAGTTGAGATACCTTGGCAAAAAACTTGCCCATATAACTTTCGATTTTGATGACGGAACGAAAAATCTGCAAATTGCAAGACAACTGGGCTACTTGCAAGCTTTGGAAAATGTGATTAGAAAGATGATGGACTCTGAGGTGTCGAAAGAAGCTTATGAAACATTAAGAAAACAGCCACGATATGGAGAATTACTGAGCATCATAAAAAGGGAAGGAATAATTGAGCATGATGAGTTAGCACATGAATTCGGAGTCTCACCAGAACAGCTCGGCGAAATTGTGGAAACCATCCGTCCATCCGAAGCGATCACAGTTACGACGTATGGGATAATGCGGTATTATGTCCTTACCACAACGGGGGAAGCCATGTATGACCGCATCCGAAAGCAAGCTTTTCTCCCTGAGTTAGCCCATCGCCTAAAGGAAATCTACAAACTTGTGATGCATGAGGGAAAATCGGCGATAGAAGTCCTTCGTCTAGTCAAGCCAAAGGAGGATGACTGGTGTAGTGAAGATGAAATACTTCCCATCGTCGAAGCACTTGTTGAGATAAGGGAGGAGAACTCGAAAGTTGAAGCGGAATTAGCACGAAAGAGGCAACCCCAAATAGGGTCTTATGAAGAGTTGGATTACAGTAATATATATAAAAAAATGCAATCTGAACGGAGTTTACTGATAAATGCATTCGATTGGAAGGAAGTTCTCTCCTCAAAGATGCCTAATGAACTCGAGACTAAGTTACGTGTTCTTCTCCACAAATACCTCCTCAAGTCCGAGGAAGAAGAAACTGAGTTAGCAGATAGAATTGCCTGATCTCCAAATTAATTTGTACAATTCAGAGGAAATCCGTTATGAATGACAAAAAAATTGTTGAAGATGTAAAGAAGTTTGTAGAATATTTCACAGATGTAGACGATTTCGTCAAGAAACTTGAAGAAGGAAAGCTACCTATTAGTGAAATCTTCAAGGATATTCCACTCACTGTTGAAACAATGTTGATCTCAGCTTTTCTTTTTGATGATTTCTATAAGGTTCTGATCGAGGAAACATCAAAGGAGGATGTCGAGACAATAAGAGTAATCGTTGGAAAGCTGGAGAAGTATGGAACCAAGATAGTAAAGGAATCCATACGTCCGATGGCTAAGATAGCGGACAAGAAAAGACGAAAATTGGAGAGCGAAGTAACGAGTACTTCCACCAAGCCATTCTACGATTTTGTGAACAAGCAAAATCAGATCAGATTGGTTTTCTTTTCTGATGAAGATAAACTAATGGATTCGACGATGAGCCTCGAAAAGTGTTTGGGTCTAAACATAGGTTTGCTTAGTGGAGTCGAAAGAGCTTTCGAACTTGCCAGCGAATACAACTCCAACTTGTTACCGAAAGGGGACGATATCAAACCGTACAAAGAGAGGTTGAAAAACATAGTCGATCTAGCAAATAAAATTGCATCGAGGTTAAAGATTCAATTAGAAACGGCAAAATTAGAGGAAAAAACGGAAAAGGCAAGTTAAAAGCAATCAACGGATTACAGTAATTCAAGGGGATTTTTTCGATCCCCTTAATTTTTTGCTTGACAAGTGCACATATGTGCAGTATATTGCCTTCGGCAATGGTTACTTGGTTGATGGTTCATAGTTCGCAGTAAAAGCTTTTAGCTATGAACCATGAACGGTGAACTGCATAACGCGGGAGGTTGAAATGAAAGTTGACAAGCTTTTAAGATATGGAATTCCTGAATCGGTGATCGAAAGCTGGAGGAAAACCCAGGGGGAGATGCTTTTGCCCTTGCAGGCTATGGCAGTGACCAGGCATAATCTTATGAATAATCAGAGCCTGATTATCTCTGCTCCCACCTCCTCCGGCAAAACCTTCTGTGGGGAGATGGCCGCAGTGGCAAATCTATTCAAAAGGAAAAAAGTGATTTTTCTGGTTCCCCTGAAAGCCATCGCCGAGGAGAAATATTCTGACTTCTGTCAAAAGTATGCCCCACTGGGTATCAAGGTGGCTATCTCCACCCGGGATCGGCAGGAGGATGACAGGGAAATCGAGTTTGGGAATTTTGATCTGGCTATCATGATCTATGAGAAATTCAATCAGCTTCTGATCAAAAATTTAGACATCCTGAGACAGGTCAATCTAATAGTGGTAGATGAGCTTCAGATGATTGGTGATCCCGCACGTGGTGCCACACTGGAGCTGGCTTTTACCAAGATCAAAAGCTCAAAATATTCCCCGCAGATTCTGGGTTTGTCTGCAGTGTTGAAGGATGTAGACCAGTTAGCATCCTGGTTAGGGTGTCAGCTTCTTCTGGAGAAATCCAGACCGGTGGAGCTTTTGCAGGGAGTGCTTCTTGATGGGAAATTCCACTTTAGAAAACATAATTCAGGTGAGGAGGGAACCCAGCAACTGGTGGAACTGGATTCAGAGGAGTCGCACCAGATTCTTTTTGCCAACGTGGAGAAATTGCTTGAAGATGGAGAACAGGTTCTGGTATTTTTGAAAAGCAAAAAGGCCTGTGAAGATTGTGCCCTTCTGTTTTCGGAGGAAATCAAGCTCTCCTCCGGTGTAAATGCTATTGAAGCTTTATCCGAGTTGGAGAACACCACCCTCAAAGGGAAGCTAACTTTTTGCTTACAAAAAGGAATTGCTTTCCACAATGCAGATTTAACCTCAGGCGAAAGAAAAGTGATAGAGCATTTCTATCTGAAGGGAGAAATTAAGGCGATCTTCTCCACCACTACCCTTTCTTTGGGAATAAATCTTCCTGCTAAAACCGTGTTCATAGAAACGCAAAAATTCGAGAAGGGAGAGTATTCTGACAAAGCGGTGATGTTGCCCATAAGCTGGAGCGAGTATGAAAATATGTCGGGAAGGGCGGGCAGATTCGGTCTTCAAAAAGATTTTGGAAGATCCATAATAATTGCCCAGAACAGATTTCAGTTCGATTCCCTATGGGAGGGATATATTGAGGGAGAGGAAGAAAAGATAACATCGCAACTTCCTCAGAAAGAGTTGGGTGATGTGATTTTGGATCTGGTCGCCTCTGGCGCTGGGAAAAGCTTATCTCACCTGAAGCAGGCGATAAGCTCCTGTTTGGATGGGAAATTGATTGCACAGGATGAAGATGTGTTGGAGGAAAAGCTAAAAGAACTCGTCGAAGAGAAGATTCTTTTTAAAAGTGGCGAAACTCTCTCTCCATCCAGATTAGGAAGTTTGTATGCGTTCAAGGGTATCTCCATTCACACCGGTCTTTCCATTAAGAAAAAGCTGGAAGGTCTGCTGGATCTCGATCCTTTAAGCTGGTTTTACTCTGTTCTGAATACAAAGGACGGGGAGGACGTTTACATAAACGTGGGCTTCTGGGAACAGCAGAACCGGGTGTATGAGAAAGCCCTGACTGAAAGATATAAAGATGACCTCTCAATAGATGAAGAAATTAAGAAACTACTGGAGAAGAAGATTAGCTTTTCACCCAGAGAAATCAGATTGGTGAAGCTGTGCTCCCTTCTTTGTGAATGGATAACCTCCACGGCTACTTTGGATATGGAAGCAAGGTATTTTTGTCGTTCTGGCCAGATTGAGCAGATAGGGAAAAGGGTAAGTTGGCTTTTGGACGCGGCCTGTGGGATAGCCAGAGTTTTGAATTCAGATAAGAGATTGGTTCATTTTTTAAGAAGGCTTTCTCTGAAAGTGAATTTCGGAGTGAATGGTGCGGGATTAAAATTAGCCCGTTTAAGGGTGCCCGGTCTGGGAAGAGATTATATCTGGTGCCTGGTAAAGGAAGGCTTTAGCAATTTAAGGAAAATCAAAGAGGCAAAGCTCGAAGAGTTGGAGCGGACACTTCCCCACCAGGTAGCACAGAGATTATCGGAGATCTCGTCGAAGGCAGGAAAGGAAAAAATAGATGAAAGATCAAAGCGTCCAAAAAGGAAAGAAAGCTTTGTGCATCAGGTTGGAACTCTAAAAGGAGAGGAAATAAGTTTGGTGATCGATGGGACGCCGGTAAAGGATAAATTTCTGGTTTTGGTAAATGGAAGAAAAATAAATCTCTCTGCTAAGAGTTTTAAGTATCTGGTGAAGTTAGCCTGGGCCACTTTTAAAAATGAAGAAGGATGGATACATAAAAATGATTTCGAGCCAGGGGATAACCAGACCAGATACCTGCATAGATTGAAAAAACAGATATTGCCCAGTTTAGATACCGGACAGTCTTTCATAGAAAACAATCGCTTGGGTTGCTATCGCCTGAATGTTTCAAAGGATAAAATCAGAATTAATCCACCTGCTTTTCTGAAGAATCCGGATATTGAAATAAAGAAGATGGCGGAGGAGTTGGCAAGCTGGATAAATGTATACGAAAAACATGAGGCATCCAGCCTGGGATAAGATGAAAAACTCCGATCCGGAGTGCACCAGCTTGTCGTAGCAAAGCGGAGACCCCGACTTGGCGGGGCTGGTGCGGTTTTACTTTTTCAACATTCCCCAAAACAATACTTCCCACACGGACGTACCCTGAGACCATGCGGTTCTGGTCTGGGATAAGATGAAACACATTCATCACCAATAAGGAAAACCTTCTAAAAGGTCTCTGAAAAAGTGCAGAAATCGGGCGGGCTAAGAGCCCGCCCTACGCGCTCGGGTATTGAATAACAATGATTTAGCCCGCGTAGGCGGGGCTCCCAGCCCCGCAAGAACGACTTTTTCAGAGCTCTCTCTAAAAATTCTTGACAAGGCTTCATAAATGATTATAATGTGTCATATAAACAGAATCGATTTCGCGAGAAATCGGATTATGATCAATATATCCAGGGGTGTCACCGGTTGGCGAGTAGGAGATGCATTTTTGTCACGGGTGAACCGGATGGTTCACCCCGCAGGCGTGTTATACGGCACTTGACACAGTGTTTGGGATGTTATGCGGAGACATATAAACAATGTTATGCCGCATGCCAGGTAGTGGCTGGGGATGGACGAGAAATCGCCGAGCGTGACGCCAAACGATCTCGTGTACTTACCTCTACGACCGAAGACGGGGTTTCGGCCCCACAGTCCGGCGCAACTCATTTTCAAGGAAGGAGAAACAAAAAATGGGTGATAAGGGGAAAAAAGATAAAGGCAAAAGGGAACAACGGAAAAAGGCCAAGCTTGATCCAAAGGAAAAACGAAAATTGAAAAAAGAAAAAAAGAATAAATAAATGCCCAGTGCTGTCCGGTGACCTTAAATCAAGCAAGGAAGTTGTGTGCCAGTTACGAGAAGAGCCGGGTGGCCCACAGCTGTGCTGTGGGGCACCCCGGCTGTTTTCTAAGGCGTCTTATTCAGCAATTGAAGCCATGTTTGAAGTGTTATTTGGATCAATATAAACAATGTTCGGAGCAAGATGAAATGAGAGCACCGTTCCAGATTTTGGTCATTCCATTCCGGCGGACAGCAACGGGGCTGGAGTTTGCTGTGCTCAAGCGCAGTGATGCCGACTATTGGCAGTTCGTAGCCGGTGGTGGAGAGGATGGCGAAACACCAATCGAAGCGGCTCAACGTGAAACCCAGGAGGAAGTCGGCATCACCGGGGACCTCATCCAGCTTGATTCCTTGTCAACGGTACCAAAGGATTGCTTTGCCGCCGAGTCATGGGGACAGGATGTCTATGTCATACCGGAACACTGCTTCGCCGTCGACACCGGAGATCATGTGATCGCCCTTTCGGGCGAGCACACGGAACTGCGCTGGGTTCCATATGAACGGGCTCGCAGCCTGCTCGAATGGGACAGTAATCGCAATGCTCTTTGGGAACTGAATGAAAGGCTGAAAGCTCCGAACCAAGCACTCGAGGCGACGTCCTAAAGGCCACGCCTCAGTGCAATCGATAGGCGGGTGACCCACAGCTGTGCTGTGAGGCACCCCGGCACACCGCGGCTTTAACTCTCTGTCAGGACTGAAGTCCTGGCGGAACAAAAGCATGTATCATACGGATTGTCATGGATACTGTCAGGTACTATGTATCTCTGGTATCGGTGGTTGCGTTTCCGCCTCCGGTGGTTGCATGGCTTCTTGTTCATCCATTGGCCGAGATGATGCGCCGGATCGGACTCTTGCGTGCATACGCGTTAATATTTGGGTTCTATGCCATAGGTATGTTTTCGATCTGGTTGATCCGCGATTATATCCTGGTCATTGATTTTGGATTCAGTGCTCCTTTATCAGCTCTTGCCATATTATTGTTCTCCCTGTCAATTTACATACGTGTGTCGTGGAGACGGGTGCTCCGTTCATCGACGATACTGGGCTTGCCGGAGTTATCAGGGAGGAATGAACCTGATGATCTTGTAACCGAGGGAATCTACTCGCGTGTTCGGCATCCGCGGTATCTAGAGGTCGGATTAGGACTTTGGGCGGCAGCGCTCTTCAGTAACAACCTAGCAGTCTATATTGTAGGCTTGGCGTATATTCCTTTGATATACTTGGTTGCGATTTTAGAGGAGCGAGAGTTGAGAAATCGGTTTGGGACTGAGTACGATCATTATTGCTCTAAAGTGCCACGGTTTATACCGAGAATCAGAATGCGGGACCGTGGACTAGACTAATTGGTGATTTCAGTTCGTAGGTCAAGCATGGCGTAGCCTGCTTGACGAAAAAGATCTAACCTGTAGTCTCTTCTACCGCAAGGAGCAAATCCACCATTTATGGTAAGTCTCGAACCACAACTTTAGTGGTGAAAAGGATAGCTCCACCTTTATGGGAAATGAATATATGATACATGCACAGAAACTCCCCTTGTGGGAGACGAATAATCCCTTCAGGGTGAACCCTCTTAAAGCACCTCCGGGTGGGCAGAGAAAACACACGTCCGTTCACGGTGAATCCGTTCCCAAGAGCCAAAATTCACACCAACTTACTAGTAGACTTGTAGGTCGGGCTGTCGACAGACTGCCCGACAACAACCTGATAGGAGCAGGAATCAGTTTGCATCTTATTATTGATTTTTTCTCCCCCGCCTGTTTTGGGCCTGTCTTGAAATTCGTATGAATGCATACGCATCCCCTTTTAGCAAAGGGGGATTTTTCAAGTTTCAAATCCCCACCTGTCCCCTTTTTTCTAAAGGGGGGATGTAAACAATTATATGCTCTCCTCACGATGTGCAAAAGACATTTGATATGAACCATCTAATTGATACCGATCCACAGGATCCAAATTCGGACGACAGAGAAGTTTGTAGGTCCGGTTGCGATCTCCCGCCAGAGGCGGGACGGGAGAGCTACCCAACAAGCAGCTGAAAATAACTTAAAACAATCACCAGTAAGGTCAGTAAGGTCAGAAATACCAGTTGGTAGGTCGGGTGCCCTGCGCACCTGACAAATGAAAGTGTCAGGAGCACGCGGCTCCCGACCTACACACTGATACAGAGATTAAGGGCATGGCGGAGGAGTTGGTTAGGTTGAAAAGCAGATATTAAAAGCTTGTGTCGGAAGCTGTGGCAAAGAATGAGACACTTCTGTGATATAAACGTAGGGGTGGAGCTTCAACTCCACCCATTTAAGATTAATTGCAAGTATCTTTAGATTGTCTCAAAAATGTTCTGCCGAAATTGTCGCCATTATATGAGAGCACTGGATTCGAATCCAGCGCCCCAATTTTACAAAAACTTTATCTTGCCAGAACCATTCTCTCTTGGATGTTGCTTAATCTTTTCCCCGCCTTTGGCGGGATGTATAATTTGTATTTGGTTTCTACAATAAATCTTCATTTTCTTGTTGAATCTGGTAAAAAAATCCATAAATTATAGAGTTGTGCACTTTTTGGGATTTGTGCCGCACCGTCAGAGCAAGAAAAAAATAGGAATGGTTCAGTAACCCAAAAAAACAGGAGGAGAGATGACCTATAACATGTCTGAAAGTCAGCAAAAAGTTCGAGAGATGGCGCGGGAGTTTGCTGAAGGAGAGATAGCACCTATCTCCGCTGAGTTGGACAGGCGTGAGCCTGAGTTTCCCAGAGAGTTATTCAAAAAGATGGCTGACGCGGGTTTTATGGCTTTTCCAATAGCAAAAGAATACGGGGGATTGGAGAAAAGCAAAATAGACTATGTCACCTTAATTGAGGAGATATCCTGGTTTGATGCCCCCTCTGCCCTTATAATGGCGGTGGACAATTTGGCTTCCGACCCGATTGAGATCTTTGGGTCTGAGGAACAGAAGAAAAAATATCTTCCCAAGATGGCATCCGGAGAGATCATCGGAGCTTTTGCATTAACTGAACCCAATGCTGGATCAGATGCGGCAAATCAGCAGACCACGGCCAAGGTGGATGGAGACTCCTTTGTGATAAACGGAGAGAAGATCTTCATCATGAACGGAGATGTGGCTGATTTGGTGGTGCTATTCTGCAAGATTGTCCAAGAGGGTGATAGAGATAAGGTTTCAGCCATCCTTTTGGAGAAAGGCACCCACGGATTTTCCTCAGAAAAGCTTAAGTGGAAGATGGGAATGCGGATGTCCACCACCGGAAGGCTTAAACTGGAGAATGTGAGAGTCCCCAGGTCTAATCTTCTGGGAGAGGCAGGCAAGGGCTTTAAAATGGCGTTAAAAACATTGGATGGCGCCAGAATTGGCGTGGCGGCTCAGTCCGTTGGGATTGCACAGAGAGCCTTTGATGAGTCGGTCAAGTATGCAAAAAAAAGGGAGCAGTTCGGCGCACCCATCGCCAAGCTCCAAGCCATTCAGTGGATGATTGCGGATATGAGTACCAGATTGGAAGCCGCCCGTCTTCTAACCTATAAAGTTGCTTTGATGGAAGATAAAGGCGAACGCGTAAATCTGGCTGCTGCCCAAGCCAAGCTGTTTGCTTCTGAGACGGCAAACTTCTGTGTTAACAAAGCCATGCAGATTCATGGAGGATACGGCTATATTGGGGAGTTCTCGGAAATAGAGAAGTTGTATAGGGATCAAAGGGTTACAGAAATCTATGAAGGAACGTCTGAAGTTCAAAGGCTGGTGATCGCCGCGAATTATTTGAGATAACCTCACCCCCTAATCCCTCTCTCCTTGTTTAAGGAGAGGGGGACAAAAGGGGGAGAGGTAAACGCGTAGCCAAGCCTTTATGGCTTGTCGGTTTGAGGAGTGGTAATAGTAAAAACCATGAAGATGGAAAACGAGCTGAAAGCTAAATTCGATGGAAAGGTGAAAGCCTTCAAGGTGAAGGAACATCAGGCAGTGGATAAGGATCAGGTGTTGGTGGTATTTGAGTAATTCATTCCTGAAACTTTACCGCGAATGCGTTCCTTCATCGATGGAACTAATGGGGTAAAGGCTATGGTAGAAAACGCTGATAAGAAAAAAATCATAGACGACATCCGAAAAGAGATAGAAGCCTCGAAAAACACCCATATTTGGAGTGATTATGTGAATGCCCTGAAGTTGATCTCCCAGGTTGTATTCACTAGAGGTTCTGGCTTCGTGCTTGAATTAATCCAGAATGCAGAAGACGCGGGTTTAGGTCTGGAAGAGCCTGGCGTCTTTGAAGTAAAGCTTCGACAGGATAGAGTTAAAGTGACGCACAACGGTCTCCCTTTCCGCGAAAACAATGTCCAAGCACTGTGTGGAATAAGATCATCTAAGAAACCAGAAAGAGGAACTTTAGGTTATCTAGGTATCGGGTTTAAATCCGTTTTTAAGGTGACAGATCGACCAGAAATATATTCCAATGGTTTTCACTTCAAATTTGATAGAAATCATAAAGATTGGAACAATCCCAGCAATACACCATGGCATGTCATCCCAATTTGGATTGATGAACCCTCAGAGATTATAAATGAGGAGAGAACTACTTTTATCATTCCCCTCAGAGATGAAAATTGCTATTCAGCATTACGTAAAGAGATTGAAAAGCTAACAATGGAGCTGTATTTATTCCTCCGTTGGCTAAAAAAGATAGAGGTGCATGACGAGATCACGGGAGAGACATGGAACGTCGAAAACATTGGAGAGAGTGAAGAGGGTGTTACTACCCTACGGCACGATGGTCAAATGCAGAGATTTAAGTTTTTTCGACGCATCGTAGAGGTTCCTGAAGAGGTAAAACAGGACCGACTAACTCAAGAATACAGAGCCAATGTTACTAAAAGAGAAATAGCTATAGCCTTTGCACTTGACGAAGAAGGTAATTTAGCTCCTTCGCAAGCCGGAGCAATGTATGGGGGTGTTTATTCTTTTTTGCCTCTTGGAGAGGCAAGGAGTGGTGCAAAATTCCCCATACAAGCTGATTTTCTTGTTCAACCCGGGAGGGATGCCATCAACTATGAAGCTAAGTGGAACCACTGGCTAGTCGAAGAAGTGGCTTCTTTATGTAAAGAGGCAATAGATTTCTTCAAGAAGCATGAAAATTGGCGTTATCAGTTTTTGCAAGCCTTTGAATTCTCAAAATCTAAGGGTTTTGAATCTTATGAAAAGCTATTTGGACCCAAGCTTATCGGCCCAGTTGAAGATTTCTTGATTGAGGACGACTGTGTGCCAACCTCTGATGGAACTTGGGCCAAACCGAAACAGGTGGTTCAGTTAACTGAAGATCAAAGTGCATACAGAAACCTAATAAATATGAGGATCCTCGACGAGAATGCGAGTGCCTCCATAATGGGAGGCAAACCTGACTTAAGATTTGTCCATCCAGAGGCAACTGTTCCGGACTCAATGGGAATTAAGAAGGTAGATCGCTGGGACATTCTTGAAAATGACTCTTTCTTGGAAAATAAAGGCCAAACCTCGGACGCAGCTAATTGGTTCCGATCTTTCTACCTTTGGCTTCAGAAGTATCCAAGGTATGATAAATACTTTTATTACAAGTGGCGGGAAAAATTAAAAACATACCACGAATATAAGTTCGTTTTAACAAGTGAAGGTAAACTTGCAAAGGGTGGCGAAGTCTTCCTTCTTGATCTTCCCTCCTCTGATTCGTTGATTAAGGAATTAGCTAAGGAAATGCAGAGTACGAAGTCCATCTTGCACCCAGATATCCTAACAGGAAGCACAGAGGAACAAGGGAAACTCAGAGGTTTTCTTACTGGACTAACTGGCGTTCAGATCTTCAATACAAAAACCTTCCGTATGAAGACGCTACTGCCAAAAATATGCGTGACATCACCCAAACCCTCCGAAGACATCCTCTTGAAATACACAATTTATTGTCAACAGATTCTAGGTGAAGAGGTTTGTCATGATTGCGAACTGTGGATTCTCACAAAAGACGGGGGAATTAGGACTGCTAAGGAGGTTTTATTCTCAACTGAGTTTAAACCGGAACAAAACTGGGAGACCAACCAACAATATGTTTCGGGCGTTAGCTTCATAAGCCCGAAATATCTCTCCGACGTAACGACCGAGCCTCAGTTGGTCGCTTGGCGCAGTTTCTTTAAGTTAGGTGGGGTAAAAGATGCACCTGACAATGGCGTTGAGGAATTCGCTATGAACTATGCTCTTGAAAAGTTTCGTGCTAAATACAAAAACGTAATTGCTGTTGATAAACGGAATTTCGGATACGATTTAAAAGCTGAGACCCTGAAGGGTGAAAAGATTCATATAGAGGTCAAAGGACTTAGTCGCGATCAAGATGTTGAGTTAACTGAAAACGAGACGAAAGCTGCCGATATGCACAAAGATTCTTTCTATTTATGCGTTGTCTCGTCCATACCTGAGAATCCCGCGATGCACTTAGTTCAAAATCCAGCTGCACCCGGCGTAGGGAAGAAAGACAAACTAACCGTCGAAATCAATACTTGGAAGACAGCAGGGTTTCCTTAATGCTTCGAGAATGGGAATTCCCAAAGCAAATAAGCATCGGCATTTCCTAATACTGATGCATCAAAGAGTATCAACACAACTATCAAAGGAGGAAAATGAGTGTTTCGCCAATTAGTGGATTTGATACCCCTTACAGGTTGCTCAGGCGTTTCGAGGCTGTCATAGAAAGCATATTTGCCTTGAAGGCCACAATACAACAACTTGGTTTTGTTAGATTCAAGCCCATTTTCACTAACTACATATCTTGCATTGACGCCTTCAAGTCATCATATCCAGAAGAATACAAAGAACTTGGACTGGAGGAGATGACTCTATATGATGCACAAGGAACGGAACGGTTCACAGGAAGAAGGCTTTCAACCATACTACATCAGGCTCAAGCTGTCGTGGGTGTGTTGAAGGGTTTGTTGCCTCCGAACTTAATACAGAACCCCGGTGGCACCACAATTCTGGTCTCTTCCCAAGCTGCTGCTCACTCGTATGCTAGGGCTACAGCACAACTTCAGTTTACCCTCGTGATGGAAGGACTTAACCAGGCAATTCAGGAAAGTAAGTTGGATCAAGCGACAAAAGATGAATTGAAGAAAGACATAGATGAGCTAAAGAATCTTCCTACACCGGATGAATCCAAGATTAAAGCATTAACCTCGAAACTGGGGAGGAAACTACAAGAAATGGGTGAGAATGTGATGATTGGCGTCATTTATAATTGGATAAAAGGTCAGATAGAGCTATAACGAATTGCGGCTTCTGGAATCTCTTGTTGTTCGGCTATAGTAATTCCCGAAGCAAGTTAGTATCAGCATTTCTTAATAATCATGCATCCAGTGTAGTCCGTTTATTTTGATTGAGTTTCCATTGTGAATCAGAGATAAAATCGTATATGGAGAATAGACCGTTATGAAAAAAGAAACCTTATACCTTGATACTTCTGTTATCAGCGCTTATTATGATTCGTATGAATGCATACGCATAAGAGAACAAAAGAACGACAGGAGGCAACCATCAGATTTTGGGACGAGATTCTGCCTAATTATCAAGTGTATATATCAGAGATCACGGTGGAGGAATTGGGGGATACTAAAGATGAAATATTAAGAAAGAATTTGAACAAACTCATCCAGCATTTAAAAGTATTAAAGATTAATCCAAAAATCAAAGATTTAGCAAAAACCTATATAGAAAGAAAGGTGTTCCCAGAAAGATATATGGACGATACTCTTCATGTTGCCGTAGCTTCATTTTATGAAATATCTTATTGGGTTTCTTGGAACTTTGAACATTTAGTCAAGGTGAGGACCAGGCGATTGGTGAAGTTGGTCAATATGTTGGAGGGCTTCAGAGAAGTTGAGATTGTTTCACCCCCGGAATTATGAGGAGGAAGCCATGGAGAAGATAGAGTATTTTGATTATAAGAAGGTTGCCAGAGAGACAAAGATACCCAACAGTATCTTGAAGGATATCAAAAGAGAGGTAAAAAAGGAGTTCCCTACAGACAAGATGATGTATGAGCTTCATATATTAAGAGCGATAAAAAGTAGATACTGGCAAAAGACCCAAGCACGACCTTCAGAGGCTATTAAATAAAAACTGTCACTCTGAGTCGTGTAGCCAAACCTTTATGGCTTGAATATAAAGAAACAAACAATGAAATTCGGAAACTTCGAAATCTTCTCCATCGTGGAAAACAGCTTTAAGATAGATGGGGGAGCTATGTTCGGCGTGGTTCCCAAAATCATCTGGGAGAAGCTAAACCCTCCCGACGATAACAATCTGGTGAAACTGGATATCAACCTGCTTTTGATAAAAACCGATGGGGAAAACATCCTAATCGATGCCGGGATAGGAGATGCTCTGAGCGAAAGGCAAAAAAAGATGTTCGGGATTGAGAAACCATCTGATTTAGAGAAAAAGTTTTCCCAGTATCATCTTACCCCGAAGGACATAAATTTAGTCCTTTTGACCCATTTGCACGCTGATCACGCGGGCGGAGTGATAAAATTCGACAAAGACGGAAGAAAAATTCCCCGTTTTCCCAATGCCCGACATGTAGTGCAGATCAAGGAATGGGAAGAAGCCATGCACCCGGATGAGAGGACCTCCGCCACCTATTTTACCTCAAACCTAAAGATACTGGAGGAGGAAAAGCTATTGGAGTTAATAGATGGGGAGGATGAGGTGGCAGCAGGAATAAGGCTGGTAAATACGGGCGGTCATACTCCCGGACATCAAGCTGTGTTGATCGAGGATGGGGAGAATAAAATCCTTTGGGCCGGTGATATTATACCTTCTACCCACCATCTGAGAATCCCCTATGTGGCTTCGGTGGATCTTTTTCCCCGGGAGACCATGGAACAGAAAAGAAAATTTTTGAAGATGTGCTTGGATAACGGTTGGGTTTTGGCTTTCGATCATGATTTAAAGGTGAAATTGGGCAAGCTGGAAGAAAAAGAGGGAGGAATTAAGATAATAGATATCTATTCGCAAGATCAAGCTACGCCAAAAGGCGTTGTTACTTAGAAAGCTTACTGTGACCAAGGCTTGAGGAAGTACAGTTGTTTCGGGTAAGTTTATAGGAGAAAATGAAGCTTAGCTTTTGAGATATCTCTGAAAAATTAACTAGAAAGGAGGATATGGAGTGTTCACCTTTAGGTGAACCATATGAAAGCTCTTTGTCTTGCAAGAGGTTTCAGGTCAAGCTAAAGCTTGACACTCCAGCAATGCCTTTCCATATTTGACTTTTTCAGAGCTCTCTTTGAATCATTTTGACAGGTGAGTGAACTATGTCTTTAGAAGAAAAGATCGAGCGTTTGAAAAAACTGAGGGAGCAGGCAAAATTAGGCGGTGGACAGAGACGAATAGATGCCCAGCATAAGAAGGGAAAGCTGACCGCCAGAGAAAGGCTGAATCTGCTTTTAGATGAGGGAAGCTTTGAAGAATACGATATGTTTGTCCAGCACCGCTGTCGGGATTTTGGGCTGGAGAAGGAAAGATATTTGGGTGATGGAGTGGTCACTGGGTGCGGCACCATCGACGGGAGATTGGTCTTCGTTTTTTCCCAGGATTTCACAGTGTTTGGTGGATCATTATCCGAAACCCATGCGGAGAAGATCTGCAAAATAATGGATACGGCTTTGAAGGTGGGTGCGCCGGTCATCGGCTTGAATGACTCCGGTGGCGCCCGGATTCAAGAGGGAGTGGAAAGCCTGGGAGGATATGCGGATATCTTCCTGCGCAATACCCTGGTCTCCGGAGTTATCCCTCAAATCTCCGTAGTCCTGGGCCCCTGTGCCGGCGGGGCGGTCTATTCGCCTGCCATCACCGACTTCGTCTTCATGGTGAAGCATACCTCCTATATGTTTGTCACCGGTCCCAACGTGGTCAAAACCGTCACCCACGAGGACGTAACCTATGAGGATTTGGGAGGTGCGGAGGTACACAGCACCAAATCCGGGGTGGCACAATTCATCAGTGAAAATGAGGTGGAAACTCTCTCTTTAGTGAGAAAACTCTATGGCTATATCCCTCAGAATAACATGGAGGATCCGCCACAAACGGAGTGCAGTGATCCGATCGATCGCACAGATGAAGAATTGAATTCCCTAATTCCCGAAAACCCTAACAAACCATATGACATCAAAGACGTGATCAGAAGGGTGGTGGATGATGGAGAATTTCTGGAGGTGCACCAGCATTATGCCCCCAATCTGGTGGTGGGCTTTGCCAGACTGGGAGGAAAATCGGTGGGAGTTGTGGGAAATCAACCCGCGGTATTAGCCGGAGTGCTTGACATAAACTCCAGCCTTAAAGGAGCAAGATTCGTGCGATTCTGTGACGCCTTCAATATCCCCCTGATTACCTTTGAGGATGTGCCCGGATTTCTGCCAGGGACAGCCCAGGAGTTTGGAGGAATCATCAAGCATGGGGCAAAACTTCTTTACGCCTACTGCGAAGCCACAGTCCCCAAATTGACGGTGATCACCCGTAAAGCTTACGGCGGTGCATACGACGTTATGTCCAGCAAGCACGTCCGAGGCGACGTCAACTATGCCTGGCCCACCGCAGAGATAGCCGTGATGGGACCTAAAGGAGCGGTGGAGATAATCTTCAAAAAGGAGATAGCTGAAGCACAGGATCCTGAAAAGGCAACCGATCAGAAGGTGGAAAAGTTCATAGAGAAGTTCGCCAATCCATATATAGCGGCAGAGAAAGGTTATATTGATGACGTGATCGAACCCAAGACCACCAGACCTCGTTTGATTCGTGCATTGTCCATGCTGGAAAATAAAAGACAATCGTTGCCTCCAAAGAAGCACGGCAACATACCATTATGATATTTGTAGTTGCCCGATTCATCGAGCAAAAGATGCCCAATCACCGCCTTTGTCCCGCCTCCGGCGGGATAAAAGCGGTATAAATTGGGCAACTACAAACAGATTTGCATATGCTGAAAATAAAAGGATCATCCAAGCTGAAAAGGTAGTTGCCCGATTCATCGGGCAAAGAAAAACTGCCCAATCACCGCCTTTGTCCCGCCTCCGGCGGGATAAAAGCGGTATAAATTGGGCAACTACAAACAAATTTGCATATGCTGAAAATAAAAGGATCATCCAAGCTGAAAAGGTAGTTGCCCGATTCATCGGGCAAAGAAAAATCGCCCAATAAATTGGGCAACTACAAAAACCTGAGATATGTTCAAAAAAGTTCTCATAGCCAATCGAGGGGAGATAGCGGTCAGGATCATCCGGGCTTGCCGGGAGATGGGGATCAAAACGGTGGCCATCTTCTCGGATATCGACCGCAAGGCTCTGCACGTTCGTCTGGCGGATGAAGCATATCCTGTCGGACCAGCCCAGGCCGCCCAGAGTTATCTGAACATGGAAAAGATCATAGAGTTGGCAAAGAATTCCAGAGCAGAAGCCATTCATCCGGGATACGGATTCTTTGCCGAAAACTATGAATTTGTCAAGCGGGTTGAATCCGAAGGCTTGGTCTTTATCGGACCTCCGGCTGAGGCGGTGAAACTTCTGGGAGACAAGGTGGCGGCGCGAAAGACCATGAAAGGTTCCGGCGTTCCCATCGTGCCCGGAACCGAGATGGAGATAGGCTCGGATGAGCAGGGAGCCTCCATCGCAGACGAAGTAGGTCTCCCCGTTTTGATTAAGGCGGTAGGTGGTGGTGGTGGAAAAGGTATGAGAATTGTAAGAGAAAAATCTGAGCTTAAAAGCGCTTTGAGAGCTGCCAGCTCTGAAGCAAAATCTGCCTTCGCCGATCCCAGGATCTACATAGAAAAATATCTGGAAAGGCCCAGACACGTGGAGATTCAGATACTGGCAGACAAATTTGGCAACGTGATTCATCTGGGCGAAAGAGAGTGCTCCATTCAGAGAAGGCACCAGAAGGTGGTGGAGGAGTCTCCTTCTCCGGTGGTAGATGAGAAAATGCGAAAGGCCATGGGAGAGGCCGCCGTGACCGCCACCAAAGCCGCCGGATATGTTAATGCAGGCACCATAGAGTTCCTGGTCGACTCCGATCGAAATTTTTACTTTCTGGAATCCAACACCCGTCTTCAGGTGGAGCATCCGGTGACAGAGATGGTCACCGGGATTGACTTGGCCAAAGAACAGTTGAGAATAGCCAGCGGAATGAAGTTAAGCTACAAGCAGGAAGATATAAAATGGAGAGGCTCTGCCATCGAATGCCGGATCTATGCCGAAGACCCGGAAAACAACTTTCTCCCCTCTACCGGAGTGGTGCATTCCTACTGGGAACCATCCGGACCCGGAATAAGAGTGGATTCGGGGCTTTACGAAGGAGCAGAAGTTTCACTCTTCTATGATCCCCTGATATCCAAGCTCCTTGCCTGGGGAAAAGATCGGGAGGAAGCCATTCTGAGAATGAAAAGAGCCTTATCCGAATACCACATCTCAGGTGTGGCAACAACCATCCCTTTTCATCTTAAGGTGATGGAAAACCAGAAATTTCAAAAGGGAAATATTCACACTCATTTCATTGAAGAGGAATTTGAAAAGGAGAAGCTTTCGGAAGTTGAAGATAAAGACGAACTTCTCAAAGCCGTGGCGGTCTTCTCTGCACTTTTGGATTATCAGAAGAAGAACGTAAAGCCAGTTTTGTCAAAGACAAAATCTAAAGAGAGCCCCTGGAAGATTGAGGGGCGAAAGATGGGATTAAGATAGTTCAGCATGTGGAATTTATGTCAGAGCGGGATGACGGAGACCCGTCTGGGAATTCCCGCCCCTATGCGGAACAAAATACTGTTACGCATAGGGCTGGGCATTTAGCCCAGCCAAGCGGATGGAATTCGTAGTTGCCCAATTTATACCGCTTTTAGCGGTATCCCGCCAAAGGCGATGATTGGGCGAATGTTTTGGCTCGATGAATCGAGCAACTACAGAGGGATCGGGTTAAAAAATGAAATACGTGGCTCAAATAGAAGGCAAAAGCTACCAAGTGGACATCAGAGAACAGGATGGAGAGATACAGGTCAACTTAGATGGTGAGCCGGTCCAGGCAGATTCAGTTCAGATAAAAGGCAAAAACTTCGTCTCCTTTCTGTTCAACCATAGATCATTTGATCTGGAGTTTTCCAAAAACGAAGAAAAAGTCTCTGTCTTCCTAAATGGAAAAAGATATGACTGCGTGCTGGAGGATGAGAGAACTCAAAGGTTGAAAAGATTGGGTGTGCTTAAGGTTGAGACCAAAAAAGAAAAAGAGCTAAAGAGCCCCATGCCTGGCCTGGTGACAGCCATAGAGGTAAAACAGGGGGATTTAGTTGTGGCAGGACAGGGCGTGGTAATAGTGGAAGCCATGAAGATGGAGAACGAGTTGAAAGCCAAATTCGATGGGAAGGTGAAATCAATCAAGGTAAAAGAACATCAGGCAGTGGATAAGGACGAGGTGTTGATCGTATTTGAATAATTCGTAGGTCAAGCATGTTCGTAGAACTGCTTGACAAAAAAGATTGTCAACCACCCTTCGGGATGGTTGACCTACAAACTACAAACCAAAAGGAGGCAGAAATGGCATTAAAATTTAAGTGCCGGGAGTGTGGTGAGTATATCATCACCAAATTTCTTAAAGCCGGTGAAGTGGCTAAATGTCGAAATTGTGGCGCCGAAAATGTGGTGCCAGAAAATGCGTTAAGAACAGATGAAGGACCAAAAGACATAATACCTACAGGTACTAAGCCTGAAATGGTTGAGAAAACCAAGGGTAATGTCAGACCAGTTGAAAGTGTGATTGGGCTATCTATCATAACGTTATCCGTATATCTCTGGGTCTATCTGTTTAAGACGCTTCGAGAAATGAAAAACTCCTTCACCTTCGATTCTCAGGAAATCAGCCCAGATAAAGTTAGACCTATTTTGATCGTTTACCTTGTAGTTTCAGTACTCTTGGGTTTTATCGACACGAGACTTGGTTGGCCCTGGGTGGATCAAGGTTACACCTCTAAGACCACAGGACTTTATGTCTGGCAGACGATTAGCAACGCCGCTTCCATGATTTTTTTTGTTGCATTTTGGTTATCTTTTGTAAAGTTGATTGAAACGTGTCAAAAGAAAGGAGGGATGGTTCCTTTAAACAAATCCATTTTCTGGATGCTTATTGCTATAAGTGTAGTAATCTCTTTTGTCTATATTGGCATTACATCCCTAGCATATCTTGTCCTTGTCGTCCTATTCGAGCTGGCTGTAGACTTGGTCTTCCTTTACCTAATAGTAAAGCAAGTTAACAGGATCTGGACAGAATCAAGCGGAGTTGGAGGATCTTAATGTTCCTTAAGGTGTTGTTGGAAAGGTGAAGGAACATCAGGCAGTGGACAAGGATGAAGTGTTGATCGTATTTGAATAATTCGTAGGTCATGCATGTCCGAAGGACTGCTTGACAGAAGTTATCTTGATGCTTTAAAGGACAATAAGGATGAAAGCACAAGACGGGATTAAAGAAACGCTAAAGAGATTTAAACCAATCCTAAGGGAGAAGTTTAAGGTTAAAGAGATAGGCATCTTTGGCTCTTTTGCGCGAGGAGAGCAATCAGATGAAAGCGACGTCGACATCCTGGTGGAGTTCTCTGAACCCATAGGATGGGAGTTCATTGATGTAAAAGATTTTCTGGAGGAGATACTGGGGAAAGAAGTGGATTTGGTGACTGTGAGAGCCTTGAAGCCTCAGCTGAAAGATAAAATCCTGAAAGAGGTTATCTTCGCATGAAAAGAAAAAACCATAAACTGTATATAGAAGACATACTGGAAGCTGTGGATAAGGTTGAGCGCTACACGAGAGGTTTGACTTACGAGGCTTTTGCGAAAAATGACATGGCTGCGGATGCAGTGATAAGGAATCTGGAAATAATTGGCGAAGCATCAAGGAATATCCCAGGAGATATTAGACAAAAGTTTCCCGACATTCCATGGAAGAGAATGATCGGATTGAGAAATATTGCAATTCACGAATACTTCGGGGTAGATTTAAGCATTATTTGGGAGATTATCAGCAAAAATCTGCCAGAAACGAAACCTAAGATTGAAGCGATGTTGGAAGGCTTCAATGATAGTTAGGAATCTTGTACAGAAAAAGGGATTTCTGTCACCCTGAGCGCCCCGACGGGCCCGTCTGGGAAGCCAAGGGTCTTTCGAGAAATTCCCTCTCCCCTGGGGGGAGAGGGATAGGGTGAGGGGAAGAGATTCCTCGCTACGGCCAGAATGACAGAAGGCAAATTGGCATCGGTATTTCCTAATGCTGATGTATCAAGAAAAAGCGCAGGTCGAATGGAGATCATCATAGCAGTGACTATTGCAGTTTTAGGTTGGATAATTACCCACGCCCTCACTATTAGGGCTCAAAACAAAAACTTTATAAATCAAATCGTGAATGATGCTCGACTCGAAATTACAAAGGCCATTAGAGATTATCAGGATTGGCTCGGGACAGTACAGACTGCAATTCATAGCTCAAGCTATAATGTCATTCTCCAAGAACAAGGTCTATCCGTAGATTGGCGGCAGAAGCGTGCGCAGCTTACGGATACACTTTTCTCGGATAGAAAGGCTGTGGAATGGATTTTTCGTTTGGAGGAACATGAAATTTTGTTTCCTAAGACTGCGGAATGTCGAAAGAAGTTAGTGGACCGACAGCACCAAATAAACGAATATCTCCGTTTATTTGTGGAAAAGCTACCGTCTGGCTTAGGGAAGCCACCAGACTTTGATCAACGCAAAAAAGCTATAGAAAAAGCACTAAAAAATGATAAAATCCTGTTTGATTAGATGGCTTTAATGGAAGATTTACGAATCTATTTGCAGAATCTTTGCTTGAGTTCTTTTACAGGAAATAAAATTCCAGAAAGAAAGCCAAAAAAATCATCTCTTCCGAGGCTTGTTCAAGATGAAGGAGAAAACCTTCACATAAGTGTGACTCAAAATACAACTAAAGATGGCGGCGGCTAACAGGCTATTTTCTGATGCTTCGGGAATTGGAATTCCCGAAGCAAACTGGCGTCGCCGTTTCGTAATGCCAATGCATCAAAAAACCTCGCAAAAAAGGATGTGAACAAAAGTGAAACGCTCCTTTAAAAAACCTACAAAAGACGTATCAGAAAGGATGAAAAAAGTTAAGAGTCGGGGGACCACCTTAGAAAAAGAAATGGAAAGAATACTGAGGAGTCTCCACATGAGGTACCAGAGGCAACTAGACCTTCGGGGGAATCCAGATTTCAGAATTCGGGACGCGAATGTTTTAATCTTTTGCGACAGTTCCTTTTGGCATGGAAGAAGAGAAAAGGAGGTAAGCGGAAAGGCTTTCAAAAGAAATCGATCTCTTTGGGTAGAAAAGCTGACCAAAAACCGTAAGAGAGACGAGCGAAACAATCGCGCCTTGCGCAGGGCTGGTTGGTCGGTGTGGCGGTTTTGGGATACGGACATTCTAAAACGACCAGAGAAGGTAAAAAATCGGCTTCGGAGGATAATGAATGAAGCAAAAGCATGATGCACCAACGGCAATAGATTTATTCTGTGGAGCTGGAGGGCTGACGCTCGGACTTAAGCAGGCGGGCTTTAAGGTCGTTGCTGGCGTTGAATTATATCCTGAAATTGCCAAGACGTACAAAGCCAATCACCGCAGCACGAAATTGCTGATAAAGGATGTCCGGGAAGTCACCGGAAAAGATTTGTTCGAATTGACGGGCTTGAAAAAGCTGGACCTTCTCGCTGGTTGCCCGCCCTGTCAAGGATTCTCAAAACTTACGGACAAGTGGCACAGGAAAGACCCAAGAAACGACCTAGTTCTTGAGATGTCAAGGTTGGTGGAGGAGACGGCACCTAAGATGGTGATGATGGAGAATGTCGCCGGGATGGCAACACGGGGAAAGGCCACCTTAAAAGAGTTTGTGGAAATACTGGAGTCTCTTGGTTACGTGGTGAATCACGAGGTTCTACAATTGGCCGACTACGGTGTGCCGCAATCGCGCAGACGAGTGGTGTTGCTTGCTGGCAAAGGATTTGAGATTCCGATGCCCAAGCGAACTCATTGCTACCAGGGTGATACAAAAAGGAAATTGAAACCGTGGCCAACCCTCGCAGAGGTACTCAAAGACATGGGTGAACCAGTTACGCTTTCAAAAGCCGTTGAAGAAGGAGGTCCTCAGAAGTTTAACTGGCACGTGGTTAGAGACTTGACGGAAATAAGCATACGGCGATTTAAGGCATTGAAACCAGGGATTAGCAGGTATTCGTTACCGGCGGAATTGCGCCCAAAATGCCACCGGAATAGCGAAAAGGGATTTCCAAATGTCTATGGAAGACTCAGTTGGGATCAGGTTCCGCCAACCATCACGGGGGGTTGCACCACTCCTGCCAAGGGTAGGTTTGGGCATCCCGATCAACTTCGGACAATATCCGTGAGAGAAGCGGCATCGATACAGACCTTTCCCAAAAACTATAGGTTGGTCACCGACTTTGTGGATACGGCTTGCGATTTGGTGGGTAACGCCCTACCCTGTCTTTTCGCAAAAATTGTAGCTGCCGCTTGTCGCAATGCGTTGGCCCACTCAATCTTGGAGGTTTGAAATGAGTCCGCGGGAAAATAAGAACTCCGTTTCGCACCCCTACACTATGAAAATCGAGAGGACAATCGTCGATAAGCTCGGTTTACAGATGTACGACAAGGCTTCTGCAGTGGTGGCCGAACTAATCGCAAATTCATACGATGCAGACGCGGAAGGAGTTACCGTAAAAATTCCATTGGGGAAGGCCCTTGCAGTCCGCAAGGACGGAAAGCTTGAGCAAAAAGGATATGTTATTGAAGTTCAGGATAATGGTCATGGCATGACGCCTAAGGAAGCAGACGAATTGTATCTCAAGGTCGGCCCAGATCGAAGGAAAAACCCAAAACAGGGAGCCCAGTCGAGAGAGAAAAAAAGGCCAGTTATGGGGCATAAAGGGATAGGAAAACTTGCACCCTTTGGGATTTGCCACACTATCGAAGTCCGATCTGCTGGCGGAAAAGTGACCCACAAAGGCTATAAAGTGACACATTTCGAGCTTGATTATGACAAAATAATTGATGAGACCGAGATTAGGGCCAAGGTCGATTACCACCCGACTCCATTATCAGACGACGGAACTTGGGACAAACAAAGAGGAACCAGTATCCTCCTCAAAAACTTCAACGCTAAACGAGTTCCTGACAAAGAGACTTTTCATCGGCAGCTGGCTGCGAGATTCGGTTTGAAGTTACCAGATTTTCGGATAATAGTCCGGGACGCAAAAGAAGAAAATGCTGAGGCAGAATTTGAGGTCGGGAAGCTCGATATCCCATTGATGGACGTAACAAGGATCAGCTTAGATAACCGGCCAGTTATAGCTAACGGAAAGGAGTATCCGGTCTCTGGTTGGGTTGGGATGGCCAAGCAGCCTTACCAAAACGTGGAAATGGCTGGAATAAGGATTTACGCGCGGGGCAAAATCGTTTCTGTCACGAGAGATTTTGGCATTCCTTCTGGATTTGCAGGAGAATATGTGGCAAGGTCCTACCTTGTCGGTGAGATACACGCCGACTGGTTAGATGATGAAGAGGACCTAATCCAAACCCACAGACAAGACATCCTGTGGAGTTCGGACTTGGGGGTGGCTCTCGCGACTTGGGGTCAGAACCTTGTGAAAGAAGTGGCAAAAAGGGGCAGGGAGCCAAGAAGAGAGAAGGTCAAATCCCAGTTCATGAGAATCTCGGAACTAAAACAGAAGGCAAAGGAGCGATTCCCGGATTCGGACCTGCAAAACGCAGCGCTTGAAGTTGGTGCGAAAATAGGTCAATTTGCGTCTGAGGAGGAGTTGACAGACGAGGATTATGTAGCGGATCTGACCGAACTTATTCTCACCATCGCCCCCCACAAGCTTCTCGTGGATACCTTCAAGAAGATTAACGAAATAGCGATCGACGGGAAGGTGGCTGTTCCAGACCTACTGAAGCTCTTCAGGACAACACGCATTGCTGAACTAGCTTCTTACGGGCAGATCGTCGCGGAGAAGCTCAAAACCATAGATGTGTTCGAACGCGCCATACGGCAGGAAGACACTGATGAAAGAGAATTGCAGCACATGTTGGAAAGTGCACCTTGGCTAATCAATCCAAGATGGGAACTCTCCGTAGCCGATCGAAGTCTGAAGACCTTTCAGGAATCCTTTGAAGGTTGGTATGAGCAGAATTATGGAGAAGAAATCACTACGACGACTCAAATAACCGCCAAGACAAGGCGGCCGGACTTCATCTTCTTAGACAAGGATGACACTCTGATAATCGTGGAGATTAAACCCCCCAAGCACACTTTTGATGACGAAGATTGGGAGAGACTTGAACGGTACTACGACTCGATAGAGAAGTTCCTGAACGACAACCCAGCTTTCAGGGAAGCCTTCCCGAAAGGCCACAAGGTCATTTTGGTGCGGGACTCGGAGAATGTCAACTCCACCGTCGTCAAAGCTATGGACGGGCTAAAGGCGAAGGGCCGTCTACAGGTATTTAGGTGGGAAGAGATGGTAAAAAAAACAAAAAGCGACCACGAGATGTTCTTGACAGCGAGGGATCAGCTTCGCCTCTACTAGCTTCCCTTGTGGCAGTTTCCCACTGGCAGTGTGGCATCGCCGATCCAGATCGTCCACTTTGCTGACTTGGCAAAAGGAGCAATGCCTTGGAGACAAAACGAGTTGGAGGCACACCTAACAATGAAATCATCAATGTCTACACGCCTGAATCGATCAACGGGTTGAGCTACGAAACAGACCTAAGTTATCCTGGGAAGTATCCTTTCACCCGCGGTATCTACAAAAACATGTACCGCGGCAGGCTGTGGACCATGCGGCAGTATGCCGGTTTTGGCACAGCCGAGGAGACCAACAAAAGATACCGGTATCTTTTGGAGCAGGGGCAAACCGGCCTCTCCGTTGCCTTTGATCTTCCCACCCAGATAGGCTACGATTCCGATCATCCCTTAGCCGAAGGCGAGGTGGGCAAAACTGGCGTGGCAATAGATACCTTAGAGGATATGGAGATTCTGTTCAAGGAGATTCCCCTGAATAGAGTCTCCACCTCCATGACCATCAATTCCACTGCCTCGGTGCTTTTAGCTATGTACGTGGTTCTGGCGAAGAACAACAACATCCCCCTGGAGGTCCTTTCTGGCACTATTCAAAACGATATTCTGAAGGAATATATTGCCAGAGGAACATATATTTTCCCACCCAAACCCTCCATGCGGCTGATCACCGACACTTTCAAATTTTGCAAGGAAAACCTCCCTAAATGGAATCCCATCAGCATAAGCGGCTATCATATCAGGGAGGCAGGCTCTACCGCAGTCCAGGAGATCGCCTTCACGCTGGCAAACGGCATAGCTTACGTAAAGGTAGCTATTGAAGCAGGACTCGATATTGATGAGTTCGGGAAACGGCTCTCTTTCTTTTTAAACTCTCATAATCACTTCTTTGAGGAGATAGCCAAATTCAGAGCCGCCCGAAGATTGTGGGCAAGAATTATAAAAGAGAAGTTTAAAGCCCAAAGTGACGAATCTGCCAGATTTCGCTTTCATACCCAGACCGCCGGCTGCACCTTGACTGCCCAACAGCCGGATAATAACGTTGTCCGGGTTGCCCTTCAGGCGTTGGCTGCAGTTTTGGGAGGAACTCAGTCTCTGCATACCAATTCAAGAGACGAGGCTTTAAGCCTGCCATCTGAAGAATCCGCCCAGATAGCCTTGAGAACTCAGCAGATCATTGGCTATGAAAGCGGAGTTCCGGACACGGTTGATCCGCTGGGTGGATCCTATTATGTGGAACGTCTAACTAACGAGGTAGAAAAAAGAGCGCAAAAATATATCGACTATATCGAGGAGAAGGGGGGAGCGCTATGGGCGGTGGAGTCGGGATACTACCAAAGGGAGATTCTAAAAAGTGCGTATGAGTATCAAAAGGCTATCGAGAACAAAGATAGAACCATAGTGGGAGTGAATCGGTTTGTAACTGAAAAGGAGAAGATAAAGGACGTCTTCAAAGTCAGTCCCAAGGTGGCAAAAGAGCAAATAAAACAGTTGAAAGCAGTGAGAAAAAAAAGAGATGATGCCAAAGTTAGAACCTCCTTAGACGAGTTGAAAAACAAGGCTTCCGCTAACGAAAACCTGATGCCTTCTATCATTCAGTGTGTAGAAAGTTATGCCTCGCTGGGTGAGATATGTGACACTTTAAGATCAGTGTGGGGAGAGTATCGGGAAAATGTGCTGGTGTGAATACGTCCGCAGTCGGCAGTCCACCGCTAAAAGAAATTCAAAATTCAAAGGGCAAAATGCAAAATTATCACCAGGATCCATAGGGCAATTCAAAGTTCAAAATTATTAGTTGGGTGTCTTTTTGAATTTTAAATTGCAATTTTGGGTAGCGTTCATTTTGCATTTTTAATTAACAAAGAGCTATGAAATTAGATAAAATTGAGCATATTGGGATTGCGGTGAAAGACATAAGCGAGGTATCAAGATTTTATAAAGATGTGTTTGATTGTCAGATATCTGAAGAGATGAATGTTCCGGATAGAAAATTAAGGATAGCTTTCACGGACATTTCCGGAGTCAAGTTGGAATTCGTGATGCCTACGGATAAAGAGAGCGTGGTAGCCAAGTTCATAGATAAACGAGGAGAAGGAATCCATCATGTCTGCTTTGAGGTGGATGACGTTGAAAAAGCAACAGCAGAGTTGAAAGACAAAGGCGTGGAATTGGTGGATGACAAACCCAGATTGGGAGCGGAGGGGAAGAAGATAATCTTTCTTAAGCCTAAGAGCACGCATGGGGTTCTTATCGAGTTAAAAGAAAGATGAGGCTTAAGGAATTAAAAATGTAAAAAGCAAAATGCAAAATTACAATTCAAAATTTAAAATTGTTATCGCAAGTTCATTTTTGAATTTTAAATTGCAATTTTGAGTTTTTCGTTTTGCATTTTGAATTTCGGCGGAGCCGAACGATCATGGGCATATTCGAGTTAATGGAAAAGCACGGGCATGAGGAGGTTCTGTTCTGCTATAATAAGCCCACCCAGTTGAAGGCGATAATTGCCATCCATAACAGCACCTTAGGCAATGCGGTGGGAGGATGCAGGCTGTGGAGATATGAATCGGAGGAAGAGGCGCTGGTGGATGCTTTGACATTGTCCCGCATAATGACCTATCAGTCAGCAGTAGCAGATTCCGACACCGGTGGCGGAAAGGCGGTTTTGTGCAAGGACCTTGAAGGGGATACCGATGAAGCCTACTTTCGGGCTCTGGGAAGATTCGTTGAAGGATTGAAAGGAAGATTCATAACCTATCCAGATCTGGGCACAGATACTCAGGACATGAAATACATAAAGAGGGAAACTTCATATGTTCTTCCCTATGAGTCCCCTACCGGCATCAAGGCAGAAAGCGCTGATTTAACTGCCCACGGAGTTTACTGGGGAATGAAAGCATGTGTGAAGGAAATATATGGGATCTCTTCACTAGACGGATTGACCATTGCCATTCAAGGGGTGGGAAGTGTTGGTAAAAGGTTAGTCGATTGCTTAAAGAACGAAAAGGTAAAACTTTTAGTTACCGATCTAAACTACGATTCCATAAAGGACGTGCAGGATAAATATCCGGACACCCAAGTGCTAAGGCCGGACGAGATTCTCTCCAGCGAATGTGATATTCTCTCTCCCTGTGCGTTGGGACCAGTGATAACCCAGAAGAACATCTCTCAGCTTAAATGCAAGATAATTGCCGGAGCGGCATATGACATCGTGGAGGATGTGAAACTATGTAACCAGCTCTTTGAGATGGGGATATTATATGCTCCTGATTTTGTGATCAACGCGGGAGAGTTATTCTTAACTGAGGATGCATTGAAGGTGCTCTCTAAACAGGAAGCACTGGATTCGGTTAAAAAGATATACAACATAATGGCTAAGGTAATCGCCATCTCCAAAAAGGACAACATCTCTCCCTATGAGGCGGCTTGCAAGATGGCAGAGGAGAGAATCAAAAGAGTAGGGGCGGTGAAAAGTATATTAACCCATAGTTACTTTTGGGGGAGAAGAAAACCGTAAGATGGTTCTTTTTGTCAAGCAGTTCTGTGGACATGCTTGACCTACAAAACTGAGATTCTTCGCTTCGCTCAGAATGACGACTGCATTAGTTCGAATTTTACTTTGACGCTGTGGCAATTCCTATGCCGAAGCAAAGACAAAAAGCATCTGCATTTCTAATGCCGATGCATCATGAGTATTGAACAACATCAAGAAAAGTAATGAGGGATAACAAAAAGTTCAGAATCTTGGTCATCAATCCAGGCTCTACCTCCACCAAGATCGCGGTGTTTGAGGATGAGACCGAGGTTTTCTCCCGCAACATCAATCACAGTAAGCTGGAGCTGGAGCCTTTTGCCCGGGTTTGGGATCAATACGAGTTCCGAAAGAAGCTGATCAAGGAAGCTTTAGAGGATGCCAAACTCAAGCCAGAAAAGCTTTCTGCGGTGGTGGGAAGGGGAGGGCTTTTTCGACCAGTGGTAAGCGGGACCTATCGAGTAAATGAGTTGATGATCGAGGATGGGCGCAATGCTTATGGTGGAGAGCATCCCTCCAATCTGGGTGCGGTTTTGGCTTTTGGCATCGGCTGGGATTATCATATTCCCTCCTTTATCGTAGATCCTCCATCCGTGGATGAATTCGAGCCTATGGCCAGATATTCGGGACTGCCGGAGTTTCCCCGAAGAAGTCTGTTTCATGCCCTAAATGTTAAAGCCACTGCCCGGCTGGCCGCTTCTGATCTAAAGAAAAGGCTTGATCAGATCAATCTGATCGTCACCCATCTGGGAGGAGGAATATCCGTTGCCGCCATCTGCAAGGGGAAGGTGATCGACGCCAACAATGCCTTAGACAGCGGACCCTTCACTCCCGAAAGAACAGGTAACCTTCCCATGTTTGAGTTTGCTGAATGGTGCTTCTCCGGGAAGGCTACCATTGATCAGGTAAAGAAAAGATTGGTGGGCGGTGGAGGGCTGGTGGCTTATCTTGACACTAATAGTTGTAAAGAAGTGGAGAAGATGATCCAGGAGGGGAACAAAGAAGCTCAGCGAGTCTATGACTCCATGATCTATCAGATTGCCTGCGAGATCGGCAGTCGGGCAGTAGCCTTAAAAGGAAAGGTGGATGCTATTGTTCTAACCGGAGGATTGGCACATTCAAACTACGTGGTGGATAAATTAAAAAAGTGGGTGGGGTTTCTGTCTAAGATTTTGGTCTATCCCGGAGAGGATGAGATGAAAGCCTTAGCCTTAGGCGCTCTGCGGGTGCTTAGGGGAGAAGAGAAGGCAAAAACCTATCCAGAGATTGTTAAGGATGAGTAGCAGACACCGCAAACTTGTTTTAAGAAAAGGTAACCGCACCCTTCAGGGGGCGAGAAAATGCGCCCTGCTAAAAGCGGGGCGACTACCGAAAATATTTTCATTTGGAGAGATGGCAAGTTGACTGTTGTTGCGGGGTACCCTTCGGCCTGCGCCCTCAGGGCAAGCTCTTACCCTGCAACAGTTATGGTTCGGGGTGAGGGTTCATCCTGAAGGGACTCACCCTGAGGGGCACTCCGAACCAACCCAGTTTTAAACGGAGTGTAGCCGCACCCTTCAGGGTGCGATGAGCGTACGCAGTTCGTAGGGCGGACACCCTTGCCCGCCAGAGTTTGTGCGGGGCTGGGAACCCCGCCTACGAGTGGAAAAATATTTTCTTGAATGAGGGAAGAAATTGAAGATGGAAAACAATCACCAGCCCATAATTGAAGCTTTACTTTTCGCTTCGGAGAAGCCTTTGTCTGCCGAGCAAATTCAGGCGGTCATAAAAGATATTACCTCCGAGCAGATTGAACAGGCAATAGGCTCACTGAATGAAAGATACTTATCTGCCGGACACAGCTTTGCCATAAAAAAGGTGGGCAAAGGTTACCGTATGTATACCCTTCCTGATTTTGCTCCCTGGGTAAAAGCTTTGTTTTCACATAACAGAAGAGAAAGGCTTTCCCCTCAGGCGCTGGAGGTTCTCTCCATCGTGGCTTATAAACAACCCATTGTAAGATCGGAGATCGATCGCTTAAGAGGGGTCAACAGTGAAGGTCCCCTGTTTACTTTGCTGGATCGTAAGCTCATCACCATCGTGGGGAGAAAGCCCGCTCCGGGAAGACCCCTTTTGTATGGCACCACTCAGGAGTTTTTAACCCACTTTGGTCTGAATGATCTGGATGATCTTCCCAAGATGGAGGAGTTAGAGATGATCCTTAAAAGAAAGGAGCCTCCTTCCTTCACTGAAAGTATGTCCGCAGGATCCATAGGATTTGAGAAGATAACGGAGGAAAAGATAGAGAAAGAAGACAAGCAACTTTCGGAAAAAAGTGAGGACAAAGCAGAAATCCCTGTGCAAGTTCCTCCGGAAAGTTCTCCTCAGGTTTCTTCAGAAGATGAGACTGAATAAATTCTTAGCCCGCTCAGGCGTCTGCTCCCGACGAAAGGCGGACCTTTTGATTCAGTCCGGCAGGATAGCTGTCAATGGCATCACGGTGAAAAAGTTAGGGATTTTGGTTGACGAGAGAACCGATGAAGTTACAGTCGATGGCAAAAAGGTCTCCATTCAAGAAAAACTCATATATATCCTCTTAAACAAACCCAAAGGTTATCTTACCACAGTCAAAGACAGTTTTCACCGTCCCACGGTTTTGGATCTTTTGGGAAAGGACAAAAAAGTTTTCCCGGTGGGGAGATTAGATCAGGATACCGAGGGAGTTCTTCTTTTAACCAATGACGGAGAGTTAGCTTACCGTTTAACCCATCCAAAATTCCAGATCGAAAAGACCTATCTGGTCATCGTTAAGGGAAAGATAGATCAAAAGATTCTAAGAAAATTCAAGCAGGGAATAAGATTGGAGGAGGATGTCGTTGCCCGGGGTGAAGGAAAGACCATTAAAAAAGATGAAGAAGAATCTAAGTTTGAACTGAGATTAAAGGAAGGCAGAAAAAGAGAGATAAAGAGAATGTGTCAGATGGCGGGCTTTCCGGTGATCGATCTGAAACGCACCAAGTTTGCCTACCTCACCGCAAGGGGTTTGAAGAAGGGGCAGTGGAGATATCTGACAGAAAGAGAGATTGTGCGTCTTAAAAAGATGGTGGGACTTTGGTAGGTCCGAAATGTCCTTCAGGACTTTCGGACAAACAAAGATGTCGGATAGTCCCGCCAAAGGTGGGAGGGGAGACGGAGACCCGTCTGGGACTGTTTTTGTGGACTCCTTCACTGTCCCAGCGAATGCCTCTTGGGATTCTATTGTGCCGGTAATAAGATTGGAGAAGAGTGCGGATGAATATTATCGGCAATTAGAAACGGAGGAGAAGAAGGAACAGAGAGCATATGGTTCAGAAGGGTCTGCCTCAGGTATGCACCATCCGGTGCCTACCTCCGATGGAGAGGTTAATCGGAATTTTGGGTTTAATGGAAGTTTCGTGTTGGTAAAAAGGTTAGATTTAGTTGATAATATGCCATAGATTGGACCTAAAACTGAAAACGTTTTCAGTCCCGCCTTTGGCGGGATTATGGCAAAAAAAGCGAT
>Ga0315544_1000497_pt1 | contig 36701 bp, 37 predicted proteins | sample SalMarSW160130MG_2_FD_202543 | JGI IMG/M metagenome (GOLD analysis project Ga0315544, IMG submission 202543) | Salt marsh sediment microbial communities from the Plum Island Ecosystem LTER, Massachusetts, United States - Salt Marsh Sediment SW1601-130 ... | reverse complement strand
ATGTGATACCACAGAAAAGGTGAGTTCTCACTTGAATATTTCCGAAAAAGAGATCGAAAAACAGCTGGATATCCTCATAAGAAATAAGATAGTGGGATACAAAGGAATAAACAATCCTCTGATATACTATATAAGAAGAAAAAGACTATCCTAACTCCATCATCCTTTCTATAGCTTTTCTCGCTCTTTTAGCTATATCGGGATCTACTTTAACGACTTTATCTTTCTTTTTCATTACATTGTAGAGTTTTGGAAGAGTATGCTTTTTCATATTTGTGCATACAGCTTTTTCAATACCATAAAACTCTTTTTCAGGAAATTCTTTTTTCAATCTGTAGCACATTTCTTTTTCCGTTCCTATGATAAACTCCTTTTCATCAAGAGCGGCCTTTTTTATCATCTGAGATGTTGAGCAGACATAATCAGCCAACGTTTGTACTTCCGGTAAACATTCTGGATGGACTAAAACTGAAGCATCGGGATGTTCTTTTTTAAGTTTCAGTATATCCTCTTTGGTGATCATGAACTCATGAACTCTGCAGTGTCCGAACTCTGGTAGAGGTATTATCTTTTTATCTGTGTGTTTCTGCGTGTACCATGCAAGATTTTTATCAGGTCCGAAGAGCACCGTATCTTCCTCAAGAGAATTAACGACTTTAACAGGATTGGCTGAGGTACAGGTAATATCTGCTTCTGCCTTCGCTTCTGCCAGAGTATTGACATAAACGACTACAGCAGCCTCAGGATACTTTTTCCTTGCTTCTTTTATTCTTTCAGCTGGAAGCATCGCAGCCAATGGACATTTAGAGGTATCGTCAGGAATAAGAACTGTTTTATTGGGTTTCAGAATAGCAGCCGTCTCTGCCATGAAATTTACACCGCAAAAAACAATATATTTGGCATCTACATCCTTAGAAATTCTACACAGTTCCAAGGAATCCCCTTTAAAGTCTGCTACATCCTGGATCTCGGGGATCTGATAATTATGAGCGAGAATTACAAAATCTCCTGTCTTTTTCAGTTCTAATATTTTATCTTTGAACATACCTCCATCTCAAAAGAAACCTTTATTAACCTTTCTAATATATAACATTGTTATATGAAGCTTCCGTGCGAGGTTATAGCAAAAGAGATCTTGCCTTCAATAAGGTCTGCAGTGGTTTTTATCCTTTATAGTGAATATGGTCTCACACAAACAGAGATAGCTGAGAAGATGGGTATAACACAGGCTTCTGTAAACCAATATATACAAGAAACAAGAGGTAAAAACAAAATTATTTTAGAACAGATTCCAGAGATTAGAGAAAAATTAAGAGAGATGGCTGAGATAGTTTTAAGTGATGAAAAGTATTCTGATTCTCTCTGCAACCTCTGCAAAGATATCAGAAAAGATAAGGTATTTTGCAAGATTTATAAAAATTTATGCGGCGATTAATCTATAAAATTTAGGATTTCACTTAATTTTTTTATTTTCGGTGTGTATTCTGCATCTTTTACTCTTGCTATCAATACGGTCTTCATCCCTACATCCTTTGCACCCTTTAGATCTTCTATTTTATTGTCCGCCATCAGAACTTCCTCAGGCGGTAAATCTAATCTCTCCAGTGCAATTTCGTATATTTTTGATGACGGTTTTTCATACTTCACTTCAGAAGATATGATCACAAACTCAAAAAAATGTTCCAACCCTAGCCTCAAAATTTTTTCCCACTGCTTTACAGAAACACCATTCGTTACTATTCCAAGTTTCTTTTTTCTTTTTACAAGTTCTATGAGTGTAGGAATAGTATCATCAAAAGGCCTTATGTAGGCAAACTTCGTGTTGTGATAAGCTATAACGCCAGAGGCTAAAAACTTATAATCCACATATCCCAATTTTTCTTCAAGAAATCTGTTAAAATGCTCGGAATAATTACTTCCATATCTTTTTACGATCCTCATAAGATCTTCGTATCCTTTTTTTAAATCTATATCCAGTCCTTCATTTATCATAGCTTTCAATGCAGCCCTTCTCGCACTTTTAGAAAGTGCTGTAGAATTGTAAAGTGTATCATCCAGATCAAAAACTACAGATTTTATCATCACATTTTTTTATTTTTCAGGTATATATGGTTTTTGATAAAATATCACTTATGCTCGAAATCCTCGCAAAAATAGTAAGCAGGTACTTTCTTTCCGTGCTTCTTGCAGTAACCGAACTCTTCCGTTTCTTCTTCGTAATATTTACAGAGGAGACATTTCTTATCTCCTTTTTCCAAGAATGGTTTTTGAATCCTTTCAATTATTTCTTCTCTTCTCTTTTTTTCTTTCTCGATAGATTCTTTTCTTCTCCTTACCATCTTTTCAATCTCTGGAAGTTCACTCATATTTACTACTTAGGTTTATGTTTATTTTAAGTTTTGTAAAGATGCAACAGTAAAGTTTTTATTCTCATGTTTCTTAATTTTCATATGTCCAAGATCGGTGACGAAGAAATTATTGAACTTCACAAAAAGGGGTTAACGGACAGGGAGATTGCCAGTGTTTTGGGCGTTTCTCAAAGTTCTGTGAACTACAGAAGACAGAGACTTGGACTTAAAAACAATTACTACAATAAACATAAAAAATTTGATGAAGATAAGTTTCTGGAACTGTACAATTCAGGCTATACTGACAGGGAGATAGCTGAAAAGATGGGTTTCACTGCTCCAGCAATAAATTACAGGAGAGTTAAACTCGAGTTAAGAAGCAACATGGAGCTTCCCGAGCTTAATGCAGTTATAAATCTTCGTTCACGGGGATACACAGCACAGCAGATAGCTGAGGAGCTTAAAGTCTCGTTGACTTTGGTAAAAGTAAGTTTGGAAAAAGCATCGGTATAAATAAAAATAAAGGAGGGTGTGGAATGAAGAGGATATTATTGATTACCCTCTTAGTATGCTCCTTCATAGAGTTTGGAGCGTCAGAGGAGAATATACGAATAAACGAGTTTTGTATAAAAGGAGGGGAGTGGATAGAGCTTTACAATCCTAATCCCTTTAATGTTCCTTTAAACGGATACTCTTTAGAGACGAAAGAAAGCTTGTTTGAATTTACAGGAGGAACAATACCTGCTGACGGATTCTATATTTTTGAGCCCTCAGGCTTTCTCGGTAACGATGGAGATATAATAACTCTTAGAGATAATACTAACTCAACTATTGACCAAGTATCTTACGGATACGAGGGATACGCTCCCGCACCTCCGAGCCATAAATCCTGCGCTTTTATCAATGGAGAATGGAATCTGGATCTTACTCCTACCAAAGGAGGAGAAAATGACGCCTCCGGCGTAAGTTTAGGAGATTCTATTCGTATTAATGAGTACTACGAAAAAACTATCGAGTTCTACAATCCGGAGGATAATCCGATAGATATTGAGAATTTCTTTGTCTCAGATGGAGACAATATATTCTACCTTTCGGGGTTCGTGGAACCCCATGATGTGCTGGCGGTAGAAACAGATATAAGCCTTCAAAAAGAGGATGTTCTCTATCTTTTCGACAACTTAGGAGTTCTCATCGATATGATAGGCTGTTTCGATCATAAAACTGAGGAAAGTATCCAGAGAATTCCAGACGGAAATCCAATATTCGGGTACTCATGGGACACTTCTAATCTTTATGACATCTACGAATCCTTAGGATCTTTAAACGCTTTTTTTATAATAAGCGAGGTTTACGAGAATTTTATAGAGCTTTACACACCAATACCGAGAGAGGCATCTTTTTCAATTACCCTGGAAACTAAAAGAGAGTTCACTTTCTATGTAGATAGATTTTTGATCATATCCAACAATGATAGATCTTTTTTCAGAGAGTTCAGATTTCATCCAGATATCGTGATCAACGAAAGCTTCAACGAGATAACTATAGAGTTTAAGGGAATAGAAGATCATCTAACATACGATCATGGAACTCTGGCGAGGATACCTATAAAACCAAACTCGGATTTTAAAGAGACAAAACCCACTCCAAAAGAGTATAACAAATTATATTCCCTGGATCCTCCTCTGGTAATTACAGAAATTATGTATAATCCCAAAAAACCACAACTTGATAAATATTATGAATGGATAGAGGTTTACAATCGCAGCGATCTTCCTTATGATCCAGAAAATCTGTATTTTGAGAATAAAAAGATAAATGGTGACCCGATACCGCCGGGAGAGTATGCTGTGATAGCAGATCATGATACGCTTCTCTTCGACGAAGTAGAGATAAAAAACAAGCTTAAACTGGATGGAAATCTCTCTTTATCAAATTCTGGGGATTATATTGCTATCATGGAAGGGGATATAATCTTAGATGACATAACCTATCATAAGAATGCATCTAAAGAAGGATTTTCCTTAGAGAAAATAAAGGGTGTCTGGAGAAAGGGTAGATTTGGAGGAACTCCAGGATATGCAATAGGAATAGAAGAGCCTATAGAATATTATGATACGATACTTTGTATATTTAGGAACAACGATGAACTGGAAAAAAAGATTGCTGAAAAAATTGCAGAGCTGGAGAATACTTCACTTTCTAATTCTGAGGAGTTTCTCTCTGTAAAAAATGAATTTGAGAGTTTTAAAGGAGGATTTATAATAAAAAACAGATTTTTAGAGGATTTAGAGAGAAGATTAGATTCTTTAAAAATTTATGAAAAGAATATTCTCTTTCTGGAAAATAAGGACCAGTACTATAAAATGAATGAATCTCTAAAACAGAGTTTAAATGAGCAGGATATAGGAACATATTCCTCTACCGATTTTCCAGATCTGGAAAAGTATGGCATTGTTTTTGTTACAAATCCTGAAAACGATTTTGAAGATGAAGAAATTCAAAAATTGGAAAAATACATGAAAGATGGAGGGATACTTATACTCTGCGGCACATATGATACGTACCTGAATACAGATCTGAACAGAATATCCGAAAAATACGGTACAACTTTCGTTAAATCCAGTTTAAGAGACGATGAGAGCAACAGTGGAAAAAACTATTATGTTATAGTAAAAGAGTTTCCAGATTTGCCTTTTTATGAGAATATAGAAGAACTGAATATCTCTGGAGGTGCTCTTTTATACAAAGATTGTACTGTTGTTTTAAAAGGAAATGAGACTACGTATGCGGCAACAGAGAATAATGTAATCGAAAATTTTGCAATAATTACATTAAAAAAAGTAGGAGAGGGATATTTAATTTGCTCAGGATCATCACAGATGTTCACGACAGGCATAAAGTATGGAGATAATCTGAAGTTTACGATCGATCTTATAGAGTATCTTCTCTCTCTGTGATCATATACTCCTTTTGAAGCATATGAAAAAATTTGAAATTATGCATTTTTTGAAAAATAGAGTTCGTATACATTAGTTTCACAGAGAAGTAAAACAGAAAAGTTTTTAAAGGGGGGGCTACATATAGTAGATTAATGTGTTATGAAACTCTATATGTTGTGGTAGAATGAAGTGTCCTTACTGCTCCTATGGAGAAACAAAAGTCATAGATAGCAGAGAAAGTGAAAATGGAAGCTTTGTTAGAAGAAGAAGGGAATGCATAAAATGTAGTAAAAGATTCACAACATACGAGAGAATAGAGAGGAGTTTTGTTGTGATAAAAAAGGACACGAGAAGAGAAGCTTACCGCAGGGACAAGTTAGCTCTGGGTATAGAGAAGGCTTGCGAAAAAAGACCTATCTCACAGGAGATAATAGAAAAAATGTTAGACGAAATAGAAAATGAACTTCAAAATCTTGGGGAAAATGAGATAGAAAGTAAAATTATTGGTGATATTGTAACAGAAAAGTTAAAAACTCTCGATCATGTGGCATATATACGATTTGCTTCAGTATATAAACAATTTGAAGATTTAAGTTCATTTGAGGAAGAATTAAAAAAATTGAAGGATGAATAAAATGGTAAAAATAAAAAAGGTTAGGAAGAGAGATGGAAGGATAGTAGATTTTGATCAGGAGAGGGTAACAAATGCTATCTTTAAGGCTGCTCAGGCTGTTGGCGGAAAGAATAGAAAACTCTCCAAAAAGTTATCCGACAAAGTAGTGCGTATTTTAGAGGAGAAATATCCAGATAAAACACCGCACGTAGAGGAAGTACAGGATGTTGTAGAAAAGGTATTGACAGAAAATGGTCATTACAGAACGGCAAAAGCTTATATTCTATACAGGGAACAGCACAAAAAGATTAGAGAAACAAGAAAGATTATAATGGACATTGAAGAAACAATGAATGGATATTTAAAACAGTCAGATTGGCGTGTTAATGAAAACAGCAATATAGCTTACTCCTTTTCAGGATTGTTAATGCACGCCGGAGGGAGCGTTATAGCAAACTACACACTGCACAATGTATATCCTCCTGAAGTTGCAATGGCTCATAAAGATGGCGCTTTTCACATACATGATCTTTCCATGGGCATAACGGGATACTGTGCGGGATGGAGCATAAGACAGTTACTTTTGGAAGGGTTCAATGGGGTACCTGGAAAGATAGAGAGTGCTCCAGCAAAACATTTGGATACAGCTCTGGGGCAGATGATAAATTTTCTAGGAACATTACAAAATGAATGGGCAGGTGCGATGGCATTTTCTTCTTTCGATACGTATCTTGCTCCTTACGTTAGAAAAGACAATTTAAGTTATAAGGAAGTAAAACAGAGGATTCAGCAGTTTGTATTTAACTTAAACGTAGCTTCAAGATGGGGAGGTCAGACACCCTTCACAAACCTTACCCTTGACTGGACAGTTCCGGAGGATCTTGCAACAGAACCCGCTCTTCACGGTGGGAAAGTATTAGACGAGACATACGAGGGATATCAGGACGAGATGGATATAATAAACAAAGCATTTATGGAGGTAATGTATGAAGGGGACAGTAAAGGGAGAGTATTTACATTTCCCATACCAACTTACAATATAACCCACGATTTTGACTGGAACTCAGAGAACGCTGATCTTCTCTTTGAAATGACCGGAAAATACGGTCTTCCCTATTTCCAGAACTTTATAAACAGTGATCTCAAGCCGGGTGATGTAAGGGCGATGTGCTGCAGACTTCAGATGAATGTCAAAGAACTGAGAAACAAAACGGGAGGATTGTTTGGTGCTGGTGAATCGACGGGAAGTGTAGGGGTAGTTACCCTAAATCTCTCGAGAATTGGATATTTAGCAGAGGATGAAGATGAATTTTTCACAAAGCTGGGGAGTTTGATGGATTTGGCCAAAAACTCTTTGGAAATAAAAAGAAAATTTGTCTCTGTAAATATAAACCAGGGTTTGTTACCGTATACAAAAAGATATCTCGGAAATCTCGATCATCATTTCTCAACTATAGGTCTACTCGGAATGAATGAAGCTTTACTTAACTTTATGGGCGTCAACATAGCATCAAGAGAGGGAAGAAGTTTTGCTCTGAGAATACTTGATTATATGAGAGAAAAACTGAAGAAATACCAGGAAGAAACAGGAAATATCTATAATTTAGAGGCTACACCCGCTGAAGGCACCTCCTATAGGCTTGCAAAGATAGACAAAATAAAATTCCCGGATATAATAACATCAGGCGTTTCTGAGCCTTATTACACAAACTCCACGCAGCTACCTGTAGATTATACTGATGATATATTCGAGGCGTTGGAATTACAGGAAGAACTTCAGAGAAAGTACACGGGAGGCACGGTATTCCACGGGCTTGTAGGAGAGAGGATATCATCAGGAGAGAGCTGCAGAAAACTTGTAAGGAGAATAGCATACAACTTTAGAATTCCCTATTTCACAGTAACACCGACATTCAGCGTTTGTTCCGATCATGGGTATATCTCGGGTGAGGTACCTAAGTGCCCTGAATGCGGTAAAGAAACAGAGATATACTCCAGAGTTGTAGGATATCTCAGGCCTGTAAAAAACTGGAACAACGGAAAGAGAGAAGAGTTCAAAGATAGGAAAGAATACAAAGAGGATATAGCTTTTGACAAAAGAAACATTATTTATGCATCAAAGGCAAAAGCATGAAGATAGTCGCTGTGCAGAAGACATCATTGATAGATTATCCCGACAATATTTCTTCTATCCTTTTTTTATCTGGATGTAACTTTAGATGTCCTTACTGCCACAACAGAGATCTAGTTCTGGACAGACTTCCGAAGATAGATGAAAAAGTGATAATAGATGATTTAAAATCAAGAAAAAAATACATTGATGGAGTTGTCATTACTGGTGGAGAACCAACTCTGTACAGTGACTTAATAGATCTGATCAGAAAAATAAAAGAGATACCATTACTCGTGAAACTCGATACAAACGGAAGCAATCCCGATTTACTCGAAGAGCTTTTGAATTTGAAACTTCTAGATTATGTTTCTATGGACATAAAGGCAGATCTGGAAAATTACTCTAAAACTATAGGCGTAGAAATAGACACGGATATAATAAAGGAATCAATATACACTTTAAAAAATTCTAAAATAGATTATGAGTTCAGAACAACAGTGGTGCCTCCTTTTTTCAATGACGAAATTGCCAGGAACATAGGTGAGCTTATTAAAGGCTCGAAAAACTATTATTTGCAGCAGTATGTCCCTAAAAATACTCTGGATCCAAAATTTGAAAATATAAAACCGTATCCAAGAGAAATTTTGGAAAAATTCGTTGAGATCTTAAAACCTTACGTGAAAACAAGGATAAGATAGATTTTTATACAGAAAGGAGTTTTTTAAATCATGAAATATGTACTGGCCGTAATAGTAATAATTCTATTATGCGGATGCGTGGGAGAGAGTGGAGTCAAGATAATTTGTGACGAGAGTTTTAAATGTCCTCTTGAAGCTATAGAAAGTAATGGGATGAATGTTAAAAAAGAGATGGCTCAGAGTTTTAGCTGTATAACACGAGCAGGAGAACAGGATATTGTAATTGTTTCAGATTACAATTTAATAACACTACTTTATCCCGAGAAAACGAATTATTACATAAAGTTTGCTGCAGATTCTATTGTGATTGCTTACTCAAAAAGTTTAAATGAAAAATGGTATGAGATGGAAGATGTAAAAATAGGCATTATGAACCCGAATACATCAGCATGCGGATATCAGACATTAATGGTCTTAAAACTTGCTGAAAATTATTATGGAGATGACTCAATTCTTTATAATTTTATATGTAAAAATACAAAGATAAAAGATGAAGAGACTATAATAGTTCCCGAAACTCTGGAAGTAAATGAGAATGTTACAGTAGAAACGTCCTTTTCAGATCTCATAGATGACTTAGAAGAAGTTGATTGTATTTTTGTATACAGAAGTATAGCAGAAGAGAAGAATCTAAAGTTTTTGGAGCTTCCAGATCAGATAAATCTTGGAAATGCCAGGTATAGAATTATGTACAATGATGTAAAGGTTACTCTGTTCGGTAACGTAACAATAGCCGGGAATCCAATAATCTATGGTCTTTCCTTGTTATCAACAAAAGCTGAAGCTATCAGATTAGTAGAGTTCATACTAAGCTCCAGAGGAAAAGAAATTTTGGAAGAATCTGGTCTTATTCCCCTTAATCTCCCTCTCACTGATAATATAAATAACGTTCCTCATTCCTTAAGAGACTATTTGGAAGAAGAAGGTCCCGCTGTCTCAAAACCTGTATAAACTTTTTCCATTGATCATTGAAACTACTAAAGGCCCGAACTTATTGCACTCTAAAACCCAGATAGCTTCTGGCATTCCAAGCTCTTTCCAGTATCCTTTTACCAGTTTTGTAGTTTTCAAAGGAAGAAGAGCACATCCTCCTGTCATTGACAAATAAACAGTTCCGTTATCCTTCATACATTCTAAAACGGATTTATTCATTCCTCCCTTCCCGATTATTCCTGCAATATCAAATTTTTTTATGAATTCGCACTCCATGCTGTTCATTCTTGAAGAAGTTGTTGGCCCCGCGGCAATGAGCTTATTATTTTTTATTATAGGCCCGCAGTGAAAAATTATCTGTCTTTCTAAATTTATGTCATCAGGTAAATCTTCTTTCAATGCTTTTTTATGAGCTTCGTCTCTTAGAGTATAGATTTTACCTGTTATGTACACAGAATCACCGAGATTTAAAGACACGATATCCTTTTTTGATAGAGGGAGCTTTAATATCATATTACCACACTCGCCTTTCTATGTGCCCAGCACTGAAGATTTACCGCTACGGGTAAAGATGCCGTGTGACAGCTTGCTGTCTCTATACATACTTTCATAGATGTAGTTTTACCACCTAAACCCATTGGACCTATATTAAGTATATTTATCTCTTTTAGAATTTCTTTTTCTAATTTTGTATTTTTTTCCTTTAAAAGTGCTTTTTTTGCCAGTAAGCATGCATAATCTGAACTTCCTCCAATGCCGACACCAACAATAGTCGGCGGACACGGATTCCCACCAGCTATCTTTACTGTGTCAACGACGAATCTTTTTATACTCTCTATATCTTCCGATGGATTCAGCATCTTAGTTCTGCTCATGTTTTCTGCCCCGGCTCCTTTTATGAGTAATGTTATCTTTAGAATTTTTTCATCTACAGACTCGTAATGAAACATGGGGACATGTTTTCCAGTATTTCCTGTATTTTTTCTTGTCAGAGGATCGACAACATTCGGTCTTAACGGAATTATTTTTGTAGCTTCAACTGTAGCTTCTATCAATCCTCTTTCTATAGTTTTAAGCTCCAAATTCATTCCCGTTTCAACGAAAAAGATAGGTATTCCTGTATCCTGACATATGGGATAATTTAATTCCTCTGCCATTTTTATATTCTCCAAAATATTTTTCAACTGTATTTTTGCAATCTCTTCAGGCTCTGATCTGTATGCAGATTCCAAAAGTTTTTTTATGTCTTCCGGGATTGTAGTGACAGCCTTTTTAAAAAGTTCTATGCCTATTGTTTTGAACTCTTCTCTTGTAAGCATATACAATATAGGAGAGCGAACATTAAAATCTTTCTTCGATAACCGAAAAATATAAGAAGAATAAAAGCATTTTTACTGTATGAAAAAAATTTTTATAAAAAAATTTGTCGAGATCGTTTTGATAACATTGCTGTTCTTAGGATGCGTTACTGAAGCACCGCCTGCTACCACACTATCCCCGACCACGCCCACCCCAACGACAGCTCCGGCTACTACGTCCTCCGCAGAGTTCGAGATTACCGATCTAAGAGTGATTCCCGAGAATCCTGAAGTAGGAGATACACTGACTATTCTTGTAGACGTCCAGAATAAAGGAGATTCTTCGGGAAGTTATACGATTCTTGTGACGATAGGGAGTAAATCAGAGACGCAAAATATAGAATTGGAAGGAAAGAGTTCAAAAACAGTGCAATTCCAGGAAACAGTAGATACAGAAGGAAATATAGAGATAAAAGCAGGGAATTTAATAGAAACGATCTCTGTAGCACCTTTAGAAACGCCAACACCGACCACTCCGCCTGCCACCACACCATCCCCGACCACACCCGCCCCAACTACTGCTCCACCGTCAACAGAGCCCAAAGGAGAAAAGATATATCGTCCAGAGTATGAGGTAGGAACAAGATTGAACTATCTTTATACAGTCGGCGGAAATGAGTGGGGATGTACAATAGCTTATAACAGCCCGCGTGAAGGAGACAGAACCCCATGGTTTAGATGGGGGGTGACAGACTTTTGGAACGCAAAACCAAAAAAGACTTACTGGCGCGGTGATTACACCTACATATATGATAGCAATTGGAATCTTAAAGCAGTAGTGAGTGATACGATCGGCGGAACTAAATTCAGTGATAATATATATGTTTGTGATTATCAAAATCCAGATCTCCCGTGCATATATCCACTAGTCAAAGGAGCAGAAAAGATCGCTACAGGACAATTAAGAACATTTATGGTCGATTGGAGCATGTGGAGTGGCAGCTTTGCAGAAGGAAGAGGCACATACGAACGAAGGATATACATCGAAGGATTTGAAGACATAGAGGCGGGTGGAAAGACATACAGATGTGCGAGAGTAAAGTACTACATGAGACACACCGTGACTTTTCTTTCTCCGTATGACAATGAAGATTGGGGCAAAACGGAATGGATAGAAGAAGGATACCACTGGTACTCAGATATTGGATTAATAAAAGCTGAGGTCACTATAAAAACGTACTGGTGGGACGAACTGGAGAAAACGGATAAAGTATCTATAATTCTTACCGGAGCTACACTACCTTAAACTTTCCATTTTTTTCTTTTTTAAAAATTATTATAAAAATCCCACTTATACTCGTGAGACCACTCTGCACATGGGATCGTGGATATCTTATTCTCCCAAAAAAATATTTATAAACTCCCACACTCATATACTATTGGAGGGTCTGGAATGCTATTATCACTCTCCCACACCCCCCTGTCTCCAGGCTCTCTACAATATCTTATCATTACAGTGTAGTAATCACATGAGGGGATGTTGGAAATTCGCTAATATTAAACTTTTGCATCGAATTAAAAATTAAATTTCTAAGAAACAAAATCATTACTGAGGTGGGTATTTAAATGAGAAAAATTTATAAGTGTAGACTATATATTTTATTTCAATATGGTATCTGAAGAAGACGAGTTATTGAAATCAATGAGCGAACATCAAACAAGAGAGAGACTAATTGATCCGGAGTTAAAGAAAATAGGACGGTTCAAAAAATATATTGAAGAAGAAGTAAATTCAATCGATCTGAAACGGAAAGTTTTTGATATAAAAGATGAGCCAAGACCTCGCGGAGCCTGGTGGTGGTGGTTTTGGTTGTTTTTCTTTAATAATCCAAAAAATCCTAAAAAACCCCGGCAGTTAATGATTCTCTGGTCCACAAAAAATGTGAAGCAGATTAATTGCAACAATTTAAAAATTAGATTAAATCATTCCCAGGATAGAAATAAACTCGATGGAGCCGTCGCCGCATGGTACCTTGATGGAGAAAAGATGCACCACAACTTTCTCCTTGAACAGTGCAAGATAAACGTAACAGATAATGAACTCTTCTCAAATTCCAATACCTACACGTCTTTCTCTGTACATAAAAACGAAAAAAAAGTAAGAATCGGAGATGATTTTAGATTCGTTGCAGAAGCAAAAAATAAACACAATTTTGCAACTTCCACGTATCACTCGCATACATACTTCAGGAATATAGGCTATTCTTTACTGAGATCAAACCACCACGAATTAAGTGGGAAGATCGGAGACGAAAATATTCACGGAAGTGCCTATTTCCAGCGTGTTTTTGTGAATGCTCCCTCACCATCCTGGTACTGGGGGGTATTCCATTTTGAGAATGGAGGTATCCTGACCTACTTCAATCCTCATTTATTTGGAAAATCTCTCAAGAAAAACATATCATTTTTCGATGGCAACAGAATACATGAGTTCGCCGATATGCAGATAGAGAAATCAGGGAAGCTGCCCACATTTACAGTCTCGGGGGAGAACGGACATGAAAAAATAAACTTTACCGTGCAGTCTTACTCTCACTCTTCATGGACATTCAGGAAAAAAACTCTCGGTATCATCCCAAGCAAATTAGTTTACAATGAGTATCCTGCAGTTATCTCCGATCTGTCCCTCACAAACAGAAGAACAGGAAAAGAAACTGTCCTGGAGGATTTCGGAAAATCTGTAGGCAATGCGGAGCATACGACAGGGTTTCTTCTGTAAACTGGTAAAAAAGTGCGGCTGTCGGGATTCGAACCCGAGTCATGAGCGTGGCAGGCCCATGTGCTACCGCTACACTACAGCCGCTTTATCGTTTTTCTATGAGAAAGATTAATATAAGTTTTTCGGTAGCACTGAAACCTCGGTGCAATACAGATAGATGTAGGTTTTGCCTACATCGAAGTGTTGACGACGTTCAGCTTCGCTGAAGTCCCCTGTACTTTCGAAAAGAAAGAAGCACTGCAAACGCAGTGCCCGCACAATACTAACCTTAACTTGCCTTTACAAAATGTGAGATTATAGTTTTTATTTCGCTGGCCAAACATGCTCATGGCAATTAGAGATAGGATAAGGAAATTTTATACTTATTACTGTTTCTACTCCATCAATCCCCCCTTTCCAGTAAAACTCTTTTTCTTTTCTTTCAAAATTACTATCAAGAAAGTCCAAATCGTAGGGTCTCAAGAGCCAATCAAAATCAAACCAAGATCCTTCTTTTGCATTTTCTATATCGCAGATCAAAGTAGTTGAGTTTTTTGATTCATCAAACTCTACCTTAGGGTTAACAAGATCTCTGTTGTATCTTTCCAGAGTTTCCTTAAAAGAATCAATCTCTTTAAGTTTAAAATTCTCTTTTGATTTTAAGAGTTCACAGAATTCTTCATTACTCCAAAAAGATTCTCTTTGATAGTGCAGTACCTCTCCTTCTGCTTTTATCTCTATAACTCTCCTCAATTCAGATATTGTTACATTTTCTGGTGCTGATGTTTTTTCTCCAATACATCCACTAAATGCAGTCAAAATCATTGTAACTATTATCACTATAGCCAGCCTTTTTCCTATATTTTCTTTATTCATAAAATCCCTAGTATATTATGCCTATATTTTTATAAATATCTATCGTTCACTCAAATGATAAGTTTTGAAAAACCATTCACAACCAACCTTTTTATGTTCTGAGTATAGAATCTTCTTTAATGTTCAAGGATATTCCGATTATCAACAAAGACCTTATAATAGAAAAAGCTTTCAAAAGAGCTTCCAGGATTAAATTTCGCGAGAAAAAAATCCCTTTTGAGATTAAGATAAGAGATAAGGAGATGGCAAGAGTCGAAGTTGCATCGCAGGTGATAAATTCGATGCTGGAGAAAGTCGTCAAGCGATATCCTACTTTTGAATATCTCGAGCCTTTTTACAGAGAGCTAATAGATATTACAGTAAGTTTAGATGAACTGAAGCACAATATAGGTGCTCTAAGCTGGGGAATGAAAACGATACAGAAAATAAAGAACGAAACTATAAGAAAAATGAAGAGAACGAGAGATATAGATCGACTGGGAAAACTCAGAAAAGAAGCATACGGCAGATACATCTCAGTTCTGAAGAGAATTGAAGATAACATGGAGTTTCTCAACTCTGCAAGAGAGAAATTAAAACAGCTTCCTGAAGTGAAATCTTGTTATACTATTGTCATCGCAGGAATGCCCAACGTTGGAAAGTCTACAGTTTTACATGACCTTACAGGTGCCGAACCAGAAGTGCAGAGCTATCCTTTCACAACTAAAGGAATTAATATCGGATATTTTGAGTACAGACATAATGAGATCCAGGTCATAGATACTCCAGGATTATTAGATAGAAAATTCGAGGATAGGAATGAGATGGAACTAAAAGCCATTTTGTCCTTGCGACATTTAGCATATCTTATCGTGTTTGTTTTAGACCCTTCGGAAACATGTGGATACTCACTTGAGGAGCAGCTCAATTTACTGGAAGACGTGAAGAGTATGGAAATACCTATGATAGTCTCTCAAAACAAGTCAGATCTCAAATATATCGCGGATATACCTATAAAAATATCTGCAAAAAATAGAGATATAGAACCTCTCAAGAGAGAAATTTTTAAAAGGCTTGATGCAGAGTTATATCAGTGATTTTATGTACAAGAGGATACTCGTAGCGATGGACAGTTCAGACCTGGCAAAAAAGGCTCTTAGTAAAGCTATAAAACTGGCGAAACTCACAAACTCTGAGATTTACGTGGTAAATGTTATAAAAAAAGAAAATCCTCATACAAATGCACAGGCAGGGGAGATAATGAGTGATGCAGAGGAGTATGCAGAAGCTCAGGGGATGAGAGTAGAAACGTTCATAAAAACAGGCGAACCTCCTGACGAGATCGTTTTTTTGGCCATGGATAAGAAAATAGATCTAATAGTCCTCGGATCGAGAGGAGAGACTGGTGTCAGAAGAATTCTCTTGGGGAGTACGGCTCAGGAAGTAGTACGATTCGCAAGATGTTCTGTTCTCGTAGTAAAGTAGGTGTTCATATGATTATTGGAATTGTTCCCACAGGAAAAGTTGGAAATAGAATAAGATTCATGGAAAAAATGATGGAGGAAATAGAAAAATCTTTTAAAAAATCTGATATTGACATCTCCTGCCAGATGATACCTAAAAAAACGTTGAATATCCCAAAACTCGCATACAATGAGATGGTCGGCAAACATCTCACTCAGCCCTTTTTTGATCTCGGAATGGAAATGAAAAATAAAGCCGAGAAAGTCTTGACTGAAGAGATAGGAAATGTGCTCGTAGTAACAGATGTGGACATATATGACCCTCCGTATATAGAGCTTTATGGACAGGCTAATGATTCCATAGCTCTCGTATCAATATTCAGACTTAGAAATAAAGCCACAAATACAAAACTTCTTGAAAGAACTGTAAAAGAATCTGTTCATGAATTAGGACATACATTTGGGCTCAAACACTGCAAAAATAAAGATTGCGTCATGAATATTTCTTTGAATGAATATGATATTGACGATAAAACACAGTTTTTCTGTACAGGGTGTTCAAAAATACTGAAGACAAACGGAAGAGAAGCCTGGGCATCGTGGGACTGGGCAAAGAGTTAATAGATAAATTTTTATCCTTTCAAGAGAATTATTTTTGATGAAGTTTGCTAAAAAGGTTGTGGATATAGCAAGAAAGGATGGAATGATCGGAAAAAATGCAAAACTGGAAAAGAATATCTGCGTTTTGTGTAAAGGATCGAAAATGTTATGCGGAAGATCAAAATGTCCCATTCTTATCAAGTTAAACTTTCATTCTAAATATAAATTATTAGATAAAACGGAATTAGATGGAAGTTCCCCCCCAAGTGTCTTTATAGGGAGAATTGGGTATCCCAATGTCTATATAGGACCAATGATACCTCCAGAAGTGGGAGATACGTCCATAATAGACGCACCTGAAAGATGGTTCGGAAAGAGTATAGAGGAGATTGCAGATTTCAGGATAAAGCTTGTAAGAGGAATGTACAAGACAAACATAAGGGACAGGAACAAGATGATAGAACTTACAAGAGAGATAGCGCTCTCAAAAAAACCTGTCGACTCTGAGATGACTCTCTCAAAGAAGCCTAAAAGATCTGTAATAATGAGTGATGAAGTCCAGCCTTTTGGTGCTTCAGCACCTTTAAAAGATCTCTCCATAGATAATAGTTACTGGGACAGGAAAATGGAGAAATGCTATTATGATATAGATTTAAAAGCGAAGGAAGCTGTAAATTTTTTGTACAAGAGGAATGTTCCCGTTTCTTCTATCCAGAAAGCTTTCAGTACAGGTTCTTTCGGGATCGAGAAAAATAGAAAGCTCGTGCCCACGAGATGGAGCATCACGGCTGTCGACGACATGCTAAGTAAGGATTTAATGGAAAAAGTAAAGAGATTCCCTGTAATTAACGAGTATCGCGTCTATGAATCTGTATTTCTTGACAATAGATTTGAGATCCTTATGATCCCGCAGGCATGGAGCTATGAATCAATGGAGACATGGTATCCCGGAACATTGTGGAATCAGAGCCCCACGAGCTTCGTTCTTTATTCTGATTCAGAGACGTATAAAGGGAGAACTACATATGCGAAGATAGGAGGATGCTATTACTCGGCAAGATTGGCTGTTTTAGAATTATTGGAAAAAGAGAAAAGACAGGCTACAGTTATAGTATTGAGAGAAGCGCATCCAGGATACATAATGCCCGTTGGCGTGTGGCACGTTCGAGAGAATGTTAGAAACGCTATGAAGAGTAAACCTCTAAAGTTCGATACCCTCGAAGAAGCTCTTTTAAGAGTTGCAGAAAGACTTGAGATACCTATAAACTTCTGGGTAGAAAATTCGGATCTTCTCAGGGAAAATTTTACCCAGAAAAAACTCACTCACTGGATTTAATAACTCTGACCTTTGAGATCTTTTTTTCATCCATTTTTTCTATAATGAATTTATTGCCCTCATACTCGACCTCTTCTCCCTCTTCAGGCACTTTATCGAGATACTCCATCATGAAACCTGCCAATGTGTCAAACGGATCACTTGGAAGCTGCAAATTCATTTTTTCGTTAAGTTCGTCTATGGGAAGCCTTGCATCAACTATAACAGTATTCTTATCCAGATATGTTATCTCATCCTTTGCCACATCATACTCATCAAATATATCTCCAACTATCTCCTCTATAAGGTCCTCCAATGTCACCAAACCTATAACACCTCCGTACTCGCCTACTACTATAGCCATGTGCACCCTTTTTTTCTGCATTTCTCTGAGAAGATCATCAGCTCTCTTTGTCTCAGGTATAAAATAAGCTTCTCTTTTAATTTTATCAGCGGAAACATTGAAATTTCCATCTTTAAGATATTTCAAAAGGTCTTTTATATATAATATCCCCACAACATTATCTATTTCATCTTTATATACAGGGAACCTGGAATATCCTCCTTTTATTGCTTTTGCCAGAACTTCTTTCATGCCCTCTTCGGCTTCTACAGAGACCATATCAACTCGTGGGATCATTATCTCTTTAACCCTCGTATCCCCAAACTCAAATATACTTGTTATCATCTCTTTTTCGTCTTCTTCAATCGTTCCTTCCTCCCCGCTCACATCTATTAGTGTTTTGATCTCATCTTCTGTAAACATGGGAGTATTTTTAACATTTTTTCCTAAAAAAAGATTTGAAATTCCAGTGAAAGCTAAACTTATTGGATAAAAGATCTTTGATAGAAGATCAAACAAAGGAGCTACAAAAAGAGCCAAAGACTCAGCTTTTCTTATAGCATACCTTTTGGGTGTTATCTCACCAAATACTAAGATCAAAAATGTCATTACGCCTACAGCAACTCCAACTCCCTTGCTTCCAAAAAAATCTATTGCCAATGACGTGGCTATCGAAGATGCAGAGATATTAACCAAATTATTGCCGATCAAGATAGTTGTCAGAGCTTTTTCGGGATTGTTTTTAAGTTTTTCGAGAGTTTTAGCTTTTTTATTTCCCTTACTAACTAAATGCTTGATTTTCAATAAATCTATATGAGTAAATGCAGTTTCGGCACTGGAAAATAAAGCTGACAAAAATAGCAGTGCTATCAGCAATACAATTTCCAGTAGAATCTTTTCACTGATCAATTGAGATCAAACTCCGATCTATTTCCATTACACCCTTTTTTCTTTTTCCTCTTTAAAAATCTTTTGGTTTTGAGAAGAAAATACTGAAAAGTATGCAAAGGTAGTTATAAAGTGGTTATGCAGAAATGAGTCTGGGTATAAGGATACTTTATTTCATAATTCCACCGAAAGTTCTCTTAGATCTAAAGAAAAATTTCTTTCATTCATCAGTTGGTATCATTTTCGACTTTTTCTATAGCTCCTACAACTATTTCTACTCCCGTCTCTGCCAACTCCTTTGTAAGGATGAGAGGCGGCAAAAATCTCGCAACATTACTATAGTGTCCCCCTATTTCAATGAGCACTCCTCGTTTAAAACTTTCTTTTCTAATTTCATCGGCAAGCTTACTGGATGGTTTTTTTGTTTCTTTATTTTCAACGATCTCAACTCCGATCATTAAACCTCTACCTCTTACATCGCCGACAATATCAGAGTCTTTTTTGATTTTTTCAAATTTTTTGAGCATATATTCCCCAAGTTTTTCTGCATAATCGGCAAGATTATTTTCTATCATGAAATCTATTGAAGCTGCTCCTGCAGCCATGGCACTGACATTTCCTCTGAAAGTACCTATATGGGCTGCTTTCTCCCAAACATCAAGTTCATCTTTGTATGCTATGGCAGAGAGGGGGAATCCTCCACCCAGAGCTTTTGACATAGTTATAATATCAGGTGTTGCTCCAGAGTGTTGAGAAGAGAAGAATTTTCCTGTTCTGCAGAAACCTGCCTGTATCTCATCAAATACAATAGGTACATTGTATTTTCTGCTGATCTCTTCAATTCTCTTTATATATTTGTCAGGAGGTATAATGGATCCCCCTTCCCCTTGGATAGGCTCAATAATAGCTGCTGCTGGCTGAACAACTCCTGAATGTGGATCTTCAAGAATATGTTCATAAAAAGATGCGCATTCAAAATTACAACTCTCTCTACTTCTATTAAAAGGACATCTGTAGCAATATGCATAAGGAACAAAATGGACCTCTGGAATCATGGGTATGTATTTCTCTTTCCATGATTTTCCAGAATTTAGAGTACATGCTCCAGCTGTCATACCATGATACCCTCCCTCAAAAGCAATCAAAGAATGTCGATCGGTATAATATTTGGCAAGCTTAATTGCCATCTCTATTGCATCTGACCCTGTTGGACCACCAAATTGGATTTTTACATTTTCTTTTAAATTACTTGGCATTACTTTTCTAAGTTTTTCGATCAACTCAAGCCTAATTTCTGTTGGAAAATCTAAGGTGTGTGTTATTTTCTTTTGTTGTTTTTTTACTGCTTCCATAATAAAGGAATTACAGTGACCTACTGCCAAAACACCAGCACCACCAAAGAAGTCAATGTAAATATTTCCGTCAACATCTTTTATTGTCGCTCCTTTTCCTTCATCCATCACTACTGGTATATTTCGTGGATAGGAAACTGCATTCCCTTCAATCTTTCCTTGTAATTGTAAGAGTTTTTTTGATTTAGGTCCTGGAGGTTCTGTATAAATTTTTGGTGCTTCTTCAAAACTCAAATCTTCAAATTTCATTTTGTTCATACTCATTATTTTTAAATTTTCTTTTCTTTTAGTTTTCAACTCCATCGTTCACTTTTTTGCTATTTCACTGAATGAATTTCTTTAATCTTCCTAAAATCTTTTCTTATTTTATCCACTAATTCTGGGGAAGTAAGAATATCTATAGCTGTAGCGGCTAATGTCTTTGAAGCCTTTACAAGTACTTCATGAGCCTTCTCCGATCCTGCAGCTTCAGCAAATTCTTTAGTGTGAAGAGTAGTTCCTTCAGGAGCTATTGAAATCATTGGATGTATTGTTGGAACAACATGACTCACATTTCCAACGTCTGTAGAACCTAAAGGCTTTTCAATCGTTTTTTTAATATCTCCAAACATATCTTTCCAATTTTTTTCAAAAATTTCACTGAGTGTTGGATTAGAAATCAAATTGTCTACTGGAGGCTCAAAACTACTTATCTCAAGTTCAGCTCCTGTCATTAAGGCTGCTCCTAGTGCACAATTTCTGACTTTTTCTGTTACTTCATTTAAATACCAGCGATCAACTGCTCTTACATAAAAACGAATGGAGGCTTTTTCAGGAACAATATTGGGTGCCTCCCCTCCTTCAGTGACAATGCCATGAATTCTAACATCATCACGAACATGTTGCCTAAGCGCATCTATCCCTCTGAATGTAATTAACGCTGCATTGAGGGCATTTATACCTTCATGAGGTGCTCCAGCTGCATGTGCAGGCTTCCCCTTGAATATAAAATCAAGTCCATCCAGCGCTAAAAAGGGGGCATGTACAACGTTTTTATCAAAAGCATGAACCATCATTGCAGCATCAACTCCTTTAAAGTGCTCAGCTTCCAAAATCGGAACTTTTCCTGAATATAATTCTTCTCCTGGAGTTCCAAGAGCTATCACAACTCCATCAATATTGTATTTTTCCATCACATTTTTAACTGCTATTGAAGCAGCTATACTTGTAACACCGCTAAAATTGTGGCCACATGCATGTCCAATGCCGGGCAATGCATCATACTCCACCATAAAACAGATTACCGGCTTTTTACTTCCAATTTGAAAATCTGCTTTAAAAGCTGTTTTTAGCCCAGCAATCTCTCTTTCAATATCAAATCCATGTTTTTCAAGTTCTTCTATCAGCCAATTACTAGCTTTATACTCCTCATAAGAGATTTCTGGATTATCATGAATTAAATCACTCAGTTCGATCATTCTTTTTTCTATCTTGTCTATCTCTAATAAAACATCTCTTTTTATCTTGTCAGTAGATTTCATATCCTGTACAGCCTCCTAGAATTTTTCGATAAGATCATTTCTGCTGTTTTATACGCATAATCTTCATCTATTGCTTTAGATTTTACGAGTTCACTGAGAGCTTCAGAAATAGCTTTTTTCCCCATAAGGGCAGAAATCCAAAATAGTTCAGGAACATTATATCCATCAGATCCATATAATATCTTTGTTGTGGGTGCCATTTCAAGGAGATCAAGAATTTTGTTCTTGATTCCTGTTCCAATGAATGGTATCATTTCTGATAAGTCTACATAGACATTGGGATAATTGTTGACCAAAAAACCTGTTTCTTCAACGAAGGGATAGCCTGCATGGACAATTATAATTTTTGCCTTTCTGAGTTCCTCATCGCTTATTACATCAAAAAGATGAAGAGGATTTGAGTTTCTCACATCGATCCAGGGAGAATCGCCAACTCCAGTATGAATTTGAAATGGCACATCGAGTTCAATGCTTTTTTCAATTCCTTTCCATATCAAGAAATTTCTCAATTTTCTTTCTTTCTTAATTTCCCCAGCCTTTTTTTCAGGTAGTGGTTTATTTAAAATTTTATTTTTTTTAAGTTCATCATAGACTTTTTTAACATCTTCTTCATCTTCTTTCTTAATATTTAAACCATATCCATAAGCGATTACAGATTTCAAGCCGATATAATTGTCTTTTTTTATAGCATCGTTTATTGATTCCAAATATCTTTCCAAAATATCATCAAATGATAAAGAATCCTCAAAAAGATTAAATATCAGAGGTTCTAGTCGATATAATGCCTCCACTTTACAGCCCACGAGATCTTTAAACTCTCCTAAAGGAACAGAATAACCTGTGAATTCTTTTGTTGGATAACCTGTGTCCACGATGAGAGTATCAATAACAGCATCGTCAAAAAGCTTCCTTATATACTTATTTGGATTGCTTGTATACATCTCCTTTCTTTTTGAAAGAACTTTGTCAAAATCGAAAGGGCAGTGAAGTACTCCCGCTAGTTCTCTCACTACCTTTCTATACAATATCATGTTTTCTGTGTGAATTTTTGGGATTGAAAGGGTTGAAAGATTGAAAAGCTGATCAAATGCTTCATCTTCCTTTTCAGGCAAAAAGGCATGGCAGTGATCATCAATGACGGGAAAATCGAATATTTCTAGCATATACTCCCTTCATAATTTCTCCAGTTTCTCGAGTATCTGGTCGGTGCTCATGACCTTGACATAAAGATCTGCAATAGCATTTATCGCATTGTCATGTTTTTCTTGCGTGAGAGTTGTAACAGCATCTTCAATCACAATAGTATTGTATCCTATATCTGCTGCATCTCTTGCTGCTGTGGTAATGCATTGTTCTGTGTAGAATCCGATGATTATTACTGTATCTATCCCGATATTTCTAAGAACTGTATCAATACTTGTCCCCGTGAAAAAGCTGGAACAGGTCTTACTCAGTACTATTTCGCCCTCTTTAGGCTTTATCTCGTCAAAAAACTCTGCCCATTCTGATCCGGGTGGTACAATAAACTTATGCAGTCTATGCAAATGTCCAACATCCCTGCAGTCTTTTGTCAATGCCTCAATTCTTGTATAAGCTATGGTTATATCCTTCTTTCTGCAAGCTTCTAAGATTTTTCTGGAGGTTTCTATTGCTCTTTTCATTCTCCTATCCATATCTTTTACCGCTTCTCTAGCGGATCCTTCAGGTATACCAGCTTCAACTGCTTCTTTAATAATCCATTCAACACCCGCAAGTTTCTGCATATCTATCAATAATAGAGCCGTCTTTTCTTTTTTTAATTCAAATTCTTCAGGAAATACACTTGGCAATTTCCCTAACAACTCATTCATATCCATTTTTTCATCTCCTTTTTTTGTGTATATTCTATTCTTCCATACCTAAATATGCTGCTTTAATAGCAGCATGATCGAGAACTTCCTCCTTTTTTCCTTCGAGTTTAATCTGTCCATTTTCTATGAGATATAATCTCTCAGCAATATTTTCTATATAGGAGATATTTTGTTCAACAAGAATCATCCCTATTCCTGTTTCTTTTATTTCAAGAATGCTATTTAAAAGAGTTTGTCTTGTTTTTGGTGCCAATCCCAAACTTGGTTCATCAAGCATTAAAATTTTTACAGAAGACATCAATCCTCTTCCAATAGCAACCATTTGCCTTTCTCCTCCACTTAAATTGGAACATTTTTGATTTTTTCTTTCTTTAAGCACAGAAAATAGACGAAAAACACTCTCAAGACTTTCTTTTCTTTTTTTCCACGCATGGGGTACATATGCGCCCAACATCAGATTTTCAAGAACAGTCATGTTGAGGAATAATTTTGCTTCTTGGGGGACGTGAATGATACCCATTTTCACGATTTCTGTTGGCGATGAATTACTTATCACAGTGTCTCCCAGCTCTATCGTGCCCTTTTGAGGTTTTAAAAGACCAGAAATTGTCCTTAACAGTGTAGTTTTTCCATGACCATTGGATCCTAAAATCCCGATAGATTCGTTTTCATTCATCTCTAGCGAAATATTCTCAAGTACTTGAAGTGAATCGTAAAAAACATCAATATTTTTTATCTTAAGCATCAGTATCACTCTCAGTTAAATCAATAATCTCTCTCCCGAGGTATGCATCAATTACTTCTTTATTCTTGCAGACATTTTTCGGCTCACCCTCACATAGTTTTTCTCCATGATGCATAATCATTACCCACCCAGATAATGTCATCAGTGCTTTCATGTTGTGTTCAACTACAACAACAGTGGTTCCCTGATCATAAATCTTTCTGATTAACTTCATTGATTTTTCGATCTCTACTTCATTGAGACCTCCAAAGGGTTCATCCAGCATGATAATAATAGGGTTTGTGGCAAGAACAGACGCCAACATAAGCATTTTCTTATCAAAAAGTGAGATTCCAGTTGCTATGTTATTTTGTTTGCCAGCCAATCCAACAAAATCTAAGAACTCAATACTTTTTTCCTTGAGCTCTTCCTTTTTCCTTTTGAATAGAAGTTCGATAAGTTTCGATGTTGTTGCTGATCTACCAAAGGTACCCCCTATTTCTACATTTTCAAGATAGGTAAAATTTTCGAACACTCGAGATATTTGGAATGTCCTTGAGATGCCCATATGACATATCTCATTGGGAGAAAGATGTTGTATCTCTTTCCCTTTAAATAGTATTTTTCCCGAAGTTGTATGGTAAGGATTGCTCGTTATGACATTGAATAGTGTGGTTTTTCCAGCGCCATTGGGACCTGCTATTCCATATATTTTATCTGATTCGATCTGAAAACTCAGATCTTTCACAGCGGCAAAGGCTCCAAAGTGTTTGGAGATATTTGCAATCTCTAATAATGCTCCCATTTTATCTGCCTCCTAAAGAAAGTTTCAAATTTTTAACTTTGGTCATTATTTTTTCATTCAAATTAGTAGATCGTGTTATCACTACAACAAGAACTAAAATTGCTATAATAATGGCTCTGTATGATCCTTGGTGTCTGAGCGACTCAGAAAGAAATGATATTCCAAAAGCTGCTACTATGGGGCCATAAAAATTTCCAAGTCCTCCTATAACTAACATAGATAAGACGATTATCAAAATACCCCAGTCCAAAATCTGAGGAGAAACAGCTCCTAAATAAAGAGAATAAAATCCACCAATAACACCAGTAAAAAAAGCACTGTACAAAACCCCTATTATTTGATATTTGTATCGACTAATACCTAGACCTACTGCGTATTTTTCTGAATCGCGCAAAGCCTTGAAACTGAGACCTATTGGAGAATTAATTATTTTATATAGGCTATACATAGATAGCAAAAAAATCATAAATGCAAAATAATAAGCAGGGATTTTATTTATACCGCTAAAATTTATAGGCCCTACGGTAAAAGGAGGTATTCGTATAAGACCTAGATATCCTCCCGTTAAATCCCCTAGATTTAATCCAATAATACAATATAATATCTGTTGAAAGGCAAATGTAAGCAACGCAAAATATATGCCTCTTACTCTAAGACTTGGCAACGCAAGCATTAACGCAACTAATACCGCAAGTAATCCTCCACTCAGCAAACCTATCAACGGAGAAATACCGAATGATTTCAGTAGTATTCCTGAAGTATATGCACCTATGGCAAAGAAGGCAAAGTGTGCAAAGTTGAAGATCCCTAAATAGCCTACTGTTACATTCCAGTTCATCACAATAACAGCATATACAAAGCAGAGTATTAATAAATGGATATAGTACGAACTAGAAATGAATAGGGGTGCAGTAGCAAGCAGTAAGATGGGAATGAGAACTGAAAGTCTCTTTTTCTGATTCATCATAATAGCCGAAAGTGAAGATGTCTTTTTCTGCTTCATTGTATCACAGCCTTCGATCCAAATAAACCTGACGGTCGAACCATAATAATAGATATCATCACGATGAATAGAACAATGGGTGTCCAGTATATCCCCACGAGCAGTGCGGTGAATGCTTCAGTGATTCCTACTACAAATCCTGCCACAACGGTACCCTTTACGCTATCCAAACCCCCGAGAACACACACAATAAAGGCTTTGGTGAGAAACTCGTAGCCCATAGTAGGTGTTATAAAGTATATCCCCCCTATAAATACACCTGCAAATCCTGCTAAACAACAGCTTATCCCTATAACATATACATAGATTCTTCCAACAGGTATCCCAACTAAATACGAAGAATCTGGTTCTTCAGCAATTGCTCGCATTGCCATTCCAACCTTCGTTTTCCTTAACATGTACCATAATGCTATGAGAATAGAGAGTGCAAATACAATAACTAACACATTTTGCATCGGAATGAAGATACCACCTAGTTTTATGTTTCCTTCCATTACTGGAGGAAGGCGTTTCAATCTCCCCCCAAAAATTAGTAAGATCATATTTTCTAAAAGTAAAGCTATCGCTAAAGTAATAATTATCAAGTCCATCAATGTTCCCTTTGTCCTTATTATTTTCAAGACCTCATTTACCGCAACTCCTAATAGGAAGCAAAAGAGTAACATCAGAGGGACAGCAATGAGAAAATTCTCACCTGCATGTTGCATAAAAAACCAGACAGCAAATGCACCCACCATTATAAAATGACCATGACTAAAGTTAAACAATCCTAAGGTACTAAATGAAATAGTCAATCCCATAGACATGATAATATATAATGAGCCTAACGCCAATCCTGAAATTAATGTTGCCAACAAAATTCCTGTATCCACTGCCACTCACCTCAAAAAATAAAAAAAAATTAATATTTATTCTTCCCACCATGGGGGATTCCGTACATTTTCTATTTTATATATATCCGGGTCCACGAGAACTCTTTTTTGGTCCCATATCTGGTAGAAAGTGGGCAACATGAAGTCAAGGCTTACCAAATGTGTTTTTGGATCGAATACGGTCAGACCTGATGCAGTTAATTCGGCTGTCCACGTACCAATGGCTTTGCCAACAGCTACATGATCCTTTGGATCACCTACTCGCTCGCATGCATTAGCCCATACCATCACTTCGCTGTACAAACTGGGACCGTATGGTCCTGGCTCATATCCCCATTTCTCTTCGAATTTTTCTCTCAATGCAATTCCTTGTGGGTATTTCTCACAATACATCCCTACCCAAGGTAGATTGTAGAGGACGCCTGTTGCCTTGTCTCCTAGAATATTGATGAATTCCGGGGTAGACGGACCGTACTGCATGAATACATGAGAGTTGGTGGGATTTTGCAAGAACTGCTCCATAAACGTTGCTTCATTTGTGTACTGGTAGTCTGTGTTAATTATTAAGGCTGGTGGATCTGCTCGTATTTTTGCAAGGGTTGGCCCCCACTCTGTTATGGTACCGAAGGCCACCATCTCATAGAGGGTGACTTCCCATCCTTGGGTGATGAAATTGTCTCTTAATCCTTCACTGATCCAGCTGCTGTATGCATTGTCTGAGGTGACAATCGCAACTTTTCTATTCGGTAGGGTTATCAAACCCTCTGATGCCCATTTTTCCATTCGCAACGGTAGTTCAGTTCGGTACGTAATGTACGAGGGGACCATGTTATATACCGTTGGGTAATCGGCTCCATTTTCTCCAATGATTTCTGTTGTAGACATGGAATCTGCAGCAACGATGTATATCATGTTATACTCTTTCATTATGTCTATTTCAAACTGCGTATTCCCCGAATATCCTGTGAAAATAGCATCTACTTTATCTTCGTTGATCAGTCTTTCAATTACACTACGAATCGTTCCGGCTTCGAAATCTTGGACATCTCCCTCGACGATCTCGATCCTGTAGCCACATAATCCTCCTCTCGCATTGATCTCTTCAACTGCCATTGTTGCTCCTTTTACAAATTCTTCACCTTCAGCTGCTATGCCCCCTGTCATTGGACCTGTTATTCCAATTTTTAGAACTCCTTTGGGGTATGTGAATTCTCCTTCTTTTGTTTCCTTTTCTCCTTCGCTAATACATCCTGCGATCAATAACACTAGGATCAAAGACCCTGCAAAAAATATTTCAAATTTTTTCCTTTTCATTTTATCACTTCGCAATATATTGCTGATTAAGGGTATATAAATCTTTCGATGAAGTCCTATGTCCAAAAATAAACAGTTATTTAGAAAAAAAGCATAATATGGGCTGTATTATATTCCTTAGTTAGTGTTATAAATACATTTGTTTAATATTATAGTTTTTTAAATTACAATTGAACAAATGGAAAGATTCTAAAAATTTTTTAAATTACAATTGAACAAATGGAAACATTTTTAAAGTTATTCCTATTTTATTAAAATATGATTGAAGATATAATTAAAGCTGTTAAAAATGAGAATGTAAAGATAATGCGATTTAAATTTGTGGATACCTCTGGAAAGATGTATGCCATGTCGACCACTCAAAAAAATTTAAGAAACGTTTTGGAGAATGGAATAAGTTTTGACAGTTCATCCATTCCTAATTTCTCACAAATTTTCGAGAGTGATATGAAAATGTTTCCAGATCTTGAGACCTTCAGAGTTTTACCTTATGAAAGAAAAGAAGCTTCATTTATGTGCGACATAAAGTATCCCAATAAAAAGTCCTATGAAAAATGTACAAGAACATTACTGAAAGATAAAATTAAAGCCATCGAGTACGACTATATTATTAAACCAGAGTTGGAGTACTTTCTCATCAAGGACGATAAGCCTCTGGACAAAAACTACTATCTGGACACATCCTTTGAAGAGTTAGGATACAAAATAACAGAGGAAATTGTTTTATTTATGGAGTCCATAGGGATAGAGATAGAGAAATTCCACCATGAAACTGGGAAGGGACAGTATGAAATAGAATTTTCGCCTAAAAACGCTATTTTGATGGCTGATGCAATAATATTATTCAAAGATATATCAAGGAGGATTGCAAATAAATACGATATCCAGATCAGCTTCCTTCCAAAACCGTTCCCAAACGAACCCGGCACAGGTATGCACTTTCATCAAGCTATGGTAAAAAATGGAAAGAATGCATTTTATGATAAAGGTCTGACTGAATTTGGAAAAAAATTTATTTCTGGACAATTAAGGCATGCTCCTGCCCTCACAAGAATCCTCAATCCAACGGAAAACTCATACGAAAGAATCTTGGGAGGTAAAGAAGCTCCAAGATATATCTGCTGGGGATACTCAAACAGGTCTACCCTGATAAGAGTTCCTTCTTCCGGAAAAATAGAAATAAGATCCCCAGATCCTTCATGCAATCCTTATTTAGCTTTTTCTACCCTTTTAGAAGCTGGATTTTCGGAGAAAGAAGAGATATCTCCGATACAAGAGAATGTTTATAAGTTCCCTGAAGAAAAACTGAGAAGATATAAAATAAAAGAGCTGCCAGGAAGTTTGAAAGAGAGTGAAGAAGAACTTAAAAAAGACACTTTATTTAAAAATTTTCTAAGATATTTTTAAAGTTATGAAAAAATTTATATTGTCTGGAAACTAAAATTTTTCTATGTTGTTAAAAAACATTACATGGGAAGAAGCTGAAAAAGTTTTAAAAAATAATGTAGTTGTAGTACCAGTGGGTTCGACGGAACAGCACGGTCCGCAAAATCCGCTGGGAACGGATCATTTAATAGCGGAAAAATTTGCGCAGAAATTAGATGCAGTTGTACTTCCTACAATACCAATCGGCATCTCTAAACATCACAGGTTTTTTTCCGGGACGCTCTGGGTTTCTTATGAAAGTTTCAAAAATTATCTATTGGACATATGTATGGCGCTTAAATATCACGGTGTCACAAAGATACTCTTTGTCAATGGACACGGTGGAAATACATTCTGTCTGAGTGATATAGCACTTCAGATGAGAGATGAAAATGTTTTTATTGGTATATACGAATGGTGGAGATCTATTCCTGAAGAAATAACAAAAAAGCTATATCCTGAGAGCGCTACAAAGTATATGGGTCACGCTGCTTCTGCAGAAACATCTTTAAATCTTTTTTTATGCCCAGAACTTGTAAAGATGGAAAAAGCTAAAAATGTTGATACTCTATGGGCACCAAAAAAATTTGGGGGCATTGTAACTCACGAAACAAAGGATTTTACTGACTGCGGTGTTGTAGGATTTTCAAAAGATGCTTCTCCCGAAAAGGGAAAAATAATATTTGAAGCCTGTCTTGAAGAGCTTAAAAAACTCGTTGAATACATAAAGGAAGTGAAAATATGAGCGAGGCCCTTGTTAAAGTCTACAGAAATGAGTTAGTAGAAAGTATTCACAGAGGCTCTGTTGCTGTAGTAAATAAGAATGGAGACCTTCTTTACTACATGGGAGATCCATACTATGTTACATACATGAGATCGTCTGCAAAGCCCCTTCAGGCTATTCCTGCTGTAGAAAGCGGTGCGTTAGAAAAATACGGGATAAATGAAAGAGAGCTCGCTACGATAGTAGCCTCACATAGTGGAGAAGATATTCACATAGAGGCAGTAAGCTCTATTCTAAATAAAATAGGCCTGGATGAAACTTATTTGAAATGTGGTATTCACATGCCCTACTCAGAGAAAGCAATGAAAAAACTAATACTAAAAAGAGAAGAGCCCACACCCATATACAACAACTGTTCAGGAAAGCATTCGGGGATGCTTCTCCTTGCAAAGATGAAAAACTATCCTTTAGAAAAATATTACGAACGTGAACATCCTGTGCAAAAAGAGATTTTGAAAACTATGAAATATATAACAAAGTGTGAAAAGATAAAAATAGGAATTGACGGCTGCGGTGTTCCCGTTTTCGGGATGCCGTTATACAATATGGCTCTAGGATTTGCAAGACTTACCAATCCAGAAGACTTGGAAAGAACAAAAAAGGAAGCAGCTGAGAAAATAGTGCATGCAATGCAGAGTTACCCTGAAAACGTGGCTGGAACAAAAAGATTTGACACAGCCCTTATGAAAACAACGAAAAAAGTAATAGGGAAGAACGGGGCTGAAGGTGTATACTGTCTTGGAGTTCTAAATAAAGGGATCGGGATAGCTTTAAAAATAGATGACGGAGCAAAAAGAGCTAAAACTCCTGCAATAATAGAAATTTTAAAAAAGTTAAATATTTTGAACGGAAAAGAATTAGAAATGCTTAAAAATTACCATGTCCCTCTGAGTAAAAATCATCAGGGAAAAATAGTAGGTAAAATTGTTCCTGAGTTTGATCTTCATTCTTTTTCAGAGCGAGAAACTATATAATACAACAAAATAATCAGTATCCCCCCGAGAATTAAGATTTGCCCCAACATTAATTTTTGTACGGAGTTTAAAGTGGCCAGGTATGTCTTTATCTTCCCCTGGAACGCAACTATTATTAGAAAAATTACTATCAATGCTATAAACTTTTTATCCATACTTACTATATATGCCAGAACTTTATAAATCTAACTTAGTCATACTCCATAGCTTTATCTACAAGTTCCTTTGGCAACGGCTTAGTTACAAGCGATACTACTATAAATGTTACCCAGCCAACTATCTGTCCGGGAATAATAGCCTGGATTCCGTGAAAGTTCTGTCCTTTAAGCCCAAAAACTAATGTCCAGAGTAATACTGTCAGAAATCCTAAGATTGTACTGGAAAGGATACCTTTGCCAGTCCCTCTCTTCCAGAATAATCCGCACACCAAAGGTGGTACAAAAGCAGCACATGAAGCTGCTGCCCCGAAGTTGAAAATATCAGCTATTGTTCCGAGCTTTAGATACGAGAGTCCAAAGGCTATTGCTATCATCAATACAGTTGAAACTTTGGATGCTTTCAATATGGTTTTATCTGAGATTTTAGCTGGAAATAAAGGCTGGAGTAAATCCCTGACAAATGCAAATGAAGCTTGTAATGTTGTAGCTGCTGCAGTTGACATCGATGCAGCCACCACCGCTGAAAGTGCTACACCTATCCCTACAGCAGGTAAGACTGCCCTGAATAACATTGGCATGACATGATCCACCTCAACGCCACTTCCCAAAATAACACGACCCATTGGGCCGACAAAGTATACTGTGAAGAGTACCACAAATGACCATACTGTAACGATTGGTATCGCAAGTGTAATTGATCTTGTATTTTTAGCTGAATAAAGCATCGAGATTATCTGAGGCATGCCCCATGGAATGAGGCTCGTTACGAGACATAAAGAGATCAAGAACCACCAGCCCTCTGTTCCCGGCATAGTGACAAACTCTTTCCCAAACTCACTCCCCAACGTCTCAAAACCGGAAGTAAAACCTACTTTATAAATAACGCCAGATAGCAGAACGATCATCCCAACGATCATTACCGCACCCTGGAGGAAATTAGCATAGATCGTGGAAAGGATGCCACCCATTGTAATATAGAATCCGATGACAGCAACTATAATAATTAACGCATAGAGAAACTGGATCTCAAAGATCACCTGAAAAAGACGTGCAGTTCCTGTGAGTACAGCTACAGAATAAGCCATCATAGAAAACATGACGATAAGACCAAGAACAGGTCTTACCTGAGGACTTTTGTATCTCTGTGACAAAAGCTCCATGACCGTATAAGAGCCAAGATTCTCCTGCATTTTTCTAACTCTCTTTCCCATAACTACCCAGGCTAAATAAGTCATGATAAGAATATTGGTAGCTGCTATCCAGAGCATAGATGCTCCGATCTTGTAAGAGAGACCCCCATATCCTATAATAAGGGTAGCACTGTAACAGGTAGCACCATAAGCCAGTGCGATGGCCCAGGGACCTACTGAATGAGAGGCAAAATAGTAATCTTTTGCCGTCTTTGTTTTTCTACTTCCATAAACACCGATGATAATATTGGCAATAACATACAAAACAAATATACCGATAGCGATCTTTAGATATTCCTCCACTGGAACAAGTTCAGCTTCCATTAATCTTCCTCCTCAGATTTTGTTAAAAATGGATACACTAGTGCGAGGATAATCGTTATAATTCCAACGATCCAAGCTCCAAAAATACCCGGACTCATACCAAAAATATAACTCGCCATAATAGATCATGGAGAAAATAATTTATAAGTCTTTTGGTTTGAATTCTCAAAAACTATTTATAAATTTCTTCAGAACATAGATCATGATAATCAAAAATGGGTTAGTTTACTACAAGGGAGAGATCGTTAAAAAAGATATTGAGATAGAGGATAATAAAATCGTTAAAATAGGGAAAAACTTGGAAGGAGAAAGTTATAATGCTGAAAAAAAATTAATTCTTCCAGGCCTTGTGAATACACATACGCATTTGGCAATGACATTGTTAAGGGGCTATGCGGATGATTTACCTTTGAATGAATGGCTTGAAAAGTATATCTGGCCTGTAGAATCTAAATTAAAAGGTGAGGATGTCTATTATGGAAGTTTATTGGGAATTATCGAGATGATAAAGAGCGGAACCACATGTTTTAACGACATGTACTTTTTTATGGACAGAGTAGCTGATGCAGTCATAGAATCTGGAATCAGAGGAGTTTTAAGTCACGGATGCATAGAACTCTTTGACTCAAAAAAAGGTGAAAAGGAAATAAAAGAATCCCTGAGAATAATGAAGATATGCGAGAAAAATGATAGAACTGAGTTCATGTTCGGTCCCCATTCTCCATATACATGTTCAAAAGAGTTTTTAATGAAAATAAAAGATCTTGCCAATAAATATCAAAAATATGTACACATACATGTCTCGGAAACGGAAAATGAAGTAGAAAATATAGAGAAAGAACACAAGATGAAGCCTATGAAATATCTAAAAGATTTCCTGGATGAGAATGTATTGATAGCTCATGCTGTTCATTTAACGGAAAATGAAATTAAAATTCTCAAAGAAAAAAATGTAAAGATCTCGCACAATCCTGTATCGAACTTAAAACTCTCCTCTGGAATTGCTCCCATTCCCGAGTTATTGAGAAATGATATCTTGGTTTCCTTGGGAACTGACGGAACTGCATCCAATAACTCTCTCAATATTTTTGAGGATTTAAAGATAATGGCATTGATACATAAACTGAAAGATCCCAAAAATTTAAATGTCGATGAATGTTTGAAAATAGCTACGGAAAATGGAGGAAAAGCTCTGAATTTGAAAATAGGAAAGATAGAGGAAGGATACTTAGCTGATCTTATCTTTATAGACTTAAAATCTGCAAGTTTAAATCCTGAACACAATCTTATATCGAATGTAGTTTATTCCATGGATATCGCGAGTATAAAAGACGTCATGATCGATGGCAGATTCGTGATGCAAAATAGAAAGATACTCACATTGGATGAAGAAAAAATAATAGAAAAAACTGATAAGATAGCGAAAGACTTGGTAAATAGATAATCATTTCATATATTCTGAAAACTTATTCAGATCAAAAGATTCTCTGCTTCTCATCCATATCTCTTCTAAAAAAAATCTCAGGGCTAAATTTAAAGCCTTTTTATCTATCTCTATAACAGAATCATATTTTAGATAATTTAGTAAAGAGATAGAACATGCCAGCTGTATTGACCTGCTTTCAAGTCTCGGTGAGAATCTTATATTATCAACTTCATCGAGAATTTTATCCCTCAAATCCTCCATAGTTTCATAAATTCTTTCTTCAAGAAGTACGGGCTTGTAGAAACCTCCATACCCTTGTCCACATGCATAAATGTATGTTAAATGATCCCTGATCTCTCTACTTTTTCTGAGATCTATTTTTCCCAATGCCACGTTTTTCTGGCTCTCTGCGATAGCTTTATACCTATCTTGTGTGAGCCTGTGAAGTCTGCAGAGCATTCTATCTTCTATTGCATTGAAATTCGGGTCCTGAATTGTAATTTTATATCCTTTGTCATAGATCTTTGTGTTGTAATTGACTGTAAAGAAAGATTCGAACTTATAGGGACCCACAACTTCATCTTTTATCTCATACTTTATCTCTTTCTGCTCCATTGCCAACTTCATGGGTTCTACCATTCCTCTATATTTAAACCAATCATTGAACTCCGGGATAATGAAATTGAATTTTCTGTTTTGGTACGCTTCTCCAATCCTTATGAAACGTGCAGCAGTCATGCCTCCGCAGTATCTATTTCTTCCAGGGAGGCCGTGAGGTGGGATATTCTTAGTTTCATCTCCTCTAATTATAGTATCTATGGCAAATGTCTTTCCTGTTCCCGGATCCCCAAAAAAAGCCAGATTGAATCCTGTTTTCATAACTGTTTCATTGGATGAATTAATTATATTCACGTCAGATAAAGAATACTGCTGTATAATACTTAAAAAGATATCAAAATACAACTCTCCAAAGCTTTTTTTGAGATAATCCAGAAGAAAATCGAGATCAACTCTTTCATAGTCCGATATCTCCGAGAGATAGTTTTCAAACTCCAGATCCATCCTTCTCATTTCCATTAACTCTTCTTTTGCCAGTTTAGACTTTATTTTTGTCTCTTCTGTTAAGTTTACCCTATACAAAATATTCTTTACCAAGAATTTAATCTCGTCGCGCAAATAGTAAATTGTCCTTCCTTGCGAAAACTCTTTCTTTATTATATCTCTTCCCAGTAACATATCCAACGCTTTTCTGCAGCTGAAAACTTTAGTTTTTATGAGTGCATAATCTGTCTTCCTCTCTAAGAGTCTTAAAACCCTGTAAACTTTTTCTCCTTCTTCACTGTAAATACATTCCAGGATTCTTTCCTTTATCTCCTCCCAAGAAGGCCTTAAGCTGAAATTGCCATCTGTTACTGTGTAGTACTGTCCATAAAAATTGTCTTTCGGTATATTATATTTTTTTAGATCTTCAAAAAGATCTGAAAGTTCTTCATCAGTAACATGTTTAATATTATCTAAATTAAAATCCAGATTTAATCTTTTCCTCAATAAATACTCAGTTTTTTTATTTACTCTAAAGTATTTATCCAGAAGCATTTTCTTTTCCTGAAGTCTTGTCATTGATATTAATTGTTTCTCGCATATTAAAAATTAACTAACAAAACCTTTTTTATACCAAGTCAAAATAAGATACATGGACGAAGAAGAACTTTTAAAAAAGGCTAAGAAGCCTGGAGAAGATGCGTTAAAACTGCACCCTTTTTACAGAGGAAAGATAGAGATCGTTTCCAAATGTATTATCCGCGATTTTAATGAT